>Ga0182005_1000188_pt1 | contig 42444 bp, 63 predicted proteins | sample Sormic07211103_1_FD_123021 | JGI IMG/M metagenome (GOLD analysis project Ga0182005, IMG submission 123021) | Rhizosphere microbial communities from Sorghum bicolor, Mead, Nebraska, USA - 072115-103_1 MetaG | ecosystem: Host-associated > Plants > Roots > Rhizosphere | place: USA: Nebraska...
ACTCTTTTTACGCGCAGTCAGTGTTCCACGAAACTGGATTTGTTATAAGGTAACGTTCATGAGCCGACCAACACCGCCCCACCTGAAGCTTTTGGCCGGCACCGACCGAGCCGATAGAGTTTCTATCGTAGAGATAGAGGAAGAACCTATCTTGCAGATTCCTCCGCCGCCGTTGTGGTTGCCTAACTCGCACGCAACGGTTGAGTGGTTGAGGCTTGCACCTATCTTGATCACCAACAAACTTCTAACAGAGGGTTCCCTATCTTCACTTGCACAACTCTGTGCATTGCACGGGAAGATCGTTCAGTTGTATGCAGCCGGTGAAGCCCCAGGCGCGTCGATGCTCGGTACGCTGCGCAACATGCACAACGATTTTGGCTTGACACCTATGTCGCAGGGTAAGGTGAACGGCGGTGTACCGAAGGAACCCGAGAAACCGAAGAACAAATTCACCGGGATAGGGAAGCCGCAGCGATGAACGACGACGTAGAAGACGCAAGCCTTCCATGCGGTGACGGGAATGGTTACTGCGGTTGGTGCGGAACATGCCGCGATCACTACCAACACGAGCGCGACACACGGGAAGACGCAGACCTTGACGACTGACGAACCAAAAGACTTCGTGGCCATCGCTATCGAATATGCCAAGGGTGCGATAGCGGACAAGAAGCGCACGCGGCACTGCCTGGAAATTCAGCAAGCGGCGAAGCGATTCTTGTCCGACCTGAAGCGAGCTGAAGCGAAAGACCCGCCGTTCATCTTCGACGCCTGGCATGCCAACGACCCGTGCCAGTTCATCGAGAACTTGCCGCATGTTGAGGGGCAGTGGGAGACGCCTACCATCGTCATGCATCCGTCGCATGTTTTCTTCGTGGTGCAGTTGTTCGGGTTCCGCAAACCAGACGGCCGGGAGATTGACGGGTGGGGATACTTCCGGCCGCGCCGATATACCTCGGCACTATTTGCAGTTGCGCGAAAAAATGCCAAGTCACTTTTGTCGTCGGGCATTCTGCTGTACTGCGAATCGTGCGAACCGGAACCAGGCGCACAGATTTACAGCGCGGCCACCACGTACGATCAAGCGTCGATCATTTTCAAAGTCGCCAAGCGCATGGTGGAAATGACCCCGGACCTTCGCGAAGAGTACGGGTTTGCCACGTGGGCCAAGGCCATCACGATCTTCGACAAGGGGTCAACCTTCAAACCCATCCATGCGAAGGCCAGTACGCAGGACGGTTTGAACCCATCACATGTTGGCCTGGACGAAATACATGCACACAAAACACCGGACTTGCTCAACGTGCTGCGGTCTGCTGCGGGCGCACGTGGCAACCCGCTGTGGCTGTACACCACGACCGAGGGTTATACCAGCACCGGGCCGTGGGCCGACATCAAGTCGTTTGCTTTGCGCCTGCTGGCTGGTGTGTTTGGCGATACTGCTGATCACTTCTTGGTGGTGTTCTACAAGATCGACGACGAAAACAAGACGTTAAAAATCAAGGCGGACAAACCCCTTGACGCCGACGTGTGGATCAAGGCCAACCCGTTGATGGACGTCAACCCGCACCTCAAGGAAGAGATCCGAAAGGAGGGGGTCGAAGCAAGACACATGCCAAGCAAGATGGCCGAGTTTCTAATCAAGCGATGCAACCGCGCGGCGTCGGGCGCGTCGGGGTGGATCGACCTGAACAAGTGGGGTAAGTGCGGCGGTGCTGTCGACCTGACCTGGCTGGAACAACACCCATGCTACGGCGGCCTTGACCTGGCATCCACGGGTGACCTGTGTTCGTTCCGCCTGGTGTGGTTCGTGGAAGGGGTGATCTACACGTATGCCTGGCGGTGGGTGCCTGACAGCGCGGTGGCACAGCGCACCGAGACGGGTACTGTGTTGTACACCGGTTGGGTTGAGTCGGGCTACCTGCTACAAACCGAAGGCGACGTCACCGATTATCTGGTGATCGAAGCGTGTATTGACGCGCAGTTCGCCCGCTTCGACATCCAGAACGTGGCGTTCGACAAGTGGAACGCCATCGATCTGACCAACCGTTTGGTGGCGAAAGGCTACCCGATGGTTGAGTTTATCCAAGGTCCGAAGTCGTATCACCCGGCAATGCAGGCACTTGAAATCGCCTATATCTCGGGGCGTCTGGCGCACGGTGGCGACCCAGTGCTAAACTGGTGCGCATCGAACATTGTCGCGCGCAGGGATGTCAACTTGAACATGGCACCCGACAAGCAAAAGAGCCCCGACAAGATCGATGACATGTCGGCGTTGCTGATGGCCATCGGCGTGATGATCACGGATACGGACCAAACTGTGTCCTTTGGGGAACTCTTAATCGCATGAAATCACTAAAGAAACCTGGCCGTGTGAAAGCCGCGTTACTGGATTGGCTGGGTGTTCCCATCGATTTGATGACCGAAGATTTCTGGAAGTTGTTCGGAAACAACAACGTTGCCGGCCAGGTCGTCAATGAGAAGACCGTGATGCAGCTATCGGCCGTGTGGTCCTGCGTACGGTTGATCGCCGAAACAATCTCGACGCTCCCCCTTCAGATCTACGAACGCACCGCAGACGGGCGCAAGACCGCCAGCTACCACCCGCTGTACGACATCATCCACACCCAGCCGAACGCAGACAGCACCGCTACAGTGTTCTGGGAAGCCATGATCGTGGCCATGCTGATGGGCGGTAACGGTGTTGCCGAACCGAAGTACATCGGCCCGAAGCTGATCGCGCTGAACTTCCTTGACCCGCGCCGGCTGTCGTGCAGTAAGGTCAACGGCAAACGCCAGTGGCGGTACACGCTATCGAACGGCACGCAGCGCACGCTGACTGACGCTGAAGTGTTCCGCATCCCAGGCTTCACCATGGACGGCGATTGGGGTGTGTCGTCAGTGGTGTACGGGTCCGGCGTGTTCGGCTCGGCCTTGGCCGCAGCCAACGCATCAAACAGCACGTTTGAAAAAGGGATGATGCCAACAGTGGCGTTCACCCTGCCAGGCAAGTTGAACGCCAAGGACCGCGACGATTTCCGCGATATGGTTAAGCGCATCAGCGGCGCGCTTAACGCAGGCGAATCGCCGGTACTTGAAAACGGCATGACAGGTTCGCCGCTCGGGATCAACCCGGTGGACGCGCAACTGTTGGAGTCTCGCAACTTCAGCGTTGAAGAGATCTGCCGATGGTTCCGCGTGCCACCTTGGATGGTTGGTCACACGTCGAACACCACGAGCTTCGGCACCGGGATTGAACAGCAGATGATTGCGTTTCTGACGTTCACACTGCGCCCGTGGCTAACCCGCATAGAACAAGCGATCAACATGAATCTGTTGACGCCATCTGACCGGAAGAAGTTCTACGCAGAGTTTAGCGTAGAAGGGTTGTTGCGCGCAGACAGTGCGGGTCGCGCGGCGTTCTATAAAATCATGACGGATGGCGGCATGCAGACACGCGACGAAGTGCGCGCTAAAGAGAACCTGCCGCCTATGGGTGGGAACGCTGCGGTGCTTACTGTAAACTCTGCAACACTTCCACTCGATAAGGTTGGCACCGTGCCTGCCACCCAACCACCACAGGTGCCACCACAATGAAACGTAAAGGTATGCCGAAAGCGTTCAACAAGAAGCTGAGCGCTGACGTGCGCTTCGACGTTTCTGAAGGCGCGTTGAGCAAATGGGATTCCAGTATCAAAGCGCTGGCGCCTGCCGGTGAGAACATCATTGAAGTGTTCGAAGTTATCGGCCTGGACTACTGGACTGGCGACGGCGTTACAGCCAAGGGTGTATCGGCCAAGCTGCGCGAGTTCCGGGGCGAAGACGTCACGGTAAACATCAACTCGCCAGGTGGCGACATGTTCGAAGGGCTGGCCATCTACAACGTGCTGCGCGAATACCCTGGTGACGTCAACGTCAAGATCCTCGGCATGGCAGCGTCGGCAGCGTCCATTATCGCGCTGGCGGGCGATCACATTGAAATCGGCGCGTCAGCCTTCTACATGATCCACAACGCCTGGATCATGGTCGCAGCCAACCGCAACGGCCTGCGCGAATACGCCGACTACCTTGAACCGTTTGACAACGCGATGGCAGATATTTACGCTGCGCGCACCGGGTCTTCGAAGGAAGACATGCTTGCGATCATGGACGCCGAAAGCTGGATCAACGGTAAGGACGCAATCGAACAAGGGCTTGCCGACGCGCTGCTAGCGTCTGACGAAGTTTTGCACGATACTACCGATAGTTCGTCGGCCGCCGCGAAGCTTGACCGCGCCTTGGCGCAATCTGGTATGCCGCGAAGCGAACGACGCAAGTTGCTGCAACAAGTTAAAAACAGTACGCCTAGCGCTACTGAGAAAGAAGAAGACATGCCCAGCGCTGTCAGTGAAGAACTTTTAAACCTTTCCTTTCAGCTACGGGATATTTTCAAATGAGCCAGATCGAAGATCTCAGCAAAGAAATCAAAGCCAGCCTGGAAGCGGTAAACGTCCAGCTGCGCGGCCACGCCGAAGACACCAAAAAGGTTGTCGAAGCAAACACCGCTTTGTCCACCCAGACGAAGGCCGACGTCGACAAGCTGTTGCTCGAAAGCGCGCAACTGCGTACCGACCTTAAGGCTGCCGAACAGCTGATCGTGAAACTCGACAGCGGTGAAGGTAAGACCGTCAAGTCTGAATCGCTCGGCGAACTGTTCGTCAACTCCGACGGCTTCGCAGAATTCGCCGTTGCAGCGTCCCGCACCAGTGCGAAGATGGCGCACAACATGTCGGTCAAGATGGCAATCACCAGCCTTCCAGGTTCGGCCGGTGTGAACATTGAGCCGCAGCGTGTTGGCATGGTTCAGCCGCTGGTGCAACGCCTGTTCCTGCGCGACCTGTTGTCTGCCGGCCGCACCACGTCGAACAGCATCGAGTTCGTGCGTGAGTCCGGTTTCACCAACAACGCTAACGTGGTGTCGGAAAACCCAGCCAACCCGAAACCACAGTCCGACATTACGTTCGAACTCGACTCGGCGCCGGTTGCGACTATCGCCCACTGGATCATCGCGTCCAAGCAAGTGTTGGCCGACGTTGCCATGCTGCAAAGCTACATCGACGGTCGTCTTCGCTACGGTCTGAAACTCAAGGAAGAAACCCAGCTGCTGAAAGGTTCGGGCGTTGGCCTGAACATCAACGGTATCTGGACCCAGGCGTCGGCGTACCTGAACCCAGGCGTCACGGTGCAGAACGAAACCAGCATCGACCGCCTGCGCATCGCGATGTTGCAAGTGGTGCTGGCCGAGCTGGACCCGGACGGTATCGTTCTGTCGCCGATTGACTGGACGTCTATCGAGCTGCTGAAGAACACCCAGGACAACTACCTGTTCACCCAACCACAGGGCGTGGCCAGACCTACCCTGTGGGGCCTGCCGGTAGTTGCTACACAGTCCATGGACCAGGGCGATTTTTTGGTGGGTTCGTTCCAGCAAGGCGCGCAGATCTGGGATCGTGAAGACGCGAACGTTTCGGTCAGCACTGAGGACCGCGATAACTTCGTCAAGAACATGGTAACGATCCTGGCTGAAGAGCGTGTAGCCTTGACCGTCTACCGTCCTGAAGCCTTCGTGCGCGGCGACTTGGTAGTCGTTTCGTAAGTCTGGTGTGATGTAACGAAATGCCCCGGTTCGCTGGGGCATTTTACCTTTTACCTTTCGAGTAATTAATTATGCCTACCGCAACAGCACTGCGCAGCTTCGACCATAACGGCCCTGTACGTAAGGGCGACACCGTGACGTATGACGCAATCACCATCAAGGCGTTGCAGCGTTCGGGTCTGGTCAGCAAGGAAACCGGCGAAGACCCAAAGCCGGAACCCGTGACCAAATCGGAAGCCCCGCCCAAGCCTGGCAAGAAGTCTGCTGCATTGCCAGCGGCCCCAGCCTTACCGCCGACGATTGCACCGCCGTCGCTGCCTGGCGATCTACCGCCCCCGCCACCCGTAAAGTAATCGTAGTCAACACCAGCTTCAGGCTGGCGCCGTGGGCCGACGCGCTGTACGCCATGGATACCCCGTGGTGGCAGCAGTACGACAGGGAAGTCAGCGCGACGTTCCGGGGCGAGCGTGTGCGCGGCGCAGGATCGTCACCGTCTCGCCTTGCCCACCGCGCCATGTTCGGTGCGGGATGCTTGAACAGCGGTGCCGGGGCACTTTTAATGGCCGCGCATAAAGGTGCCAAGTTAATCGTCATGCTCGGGTACGACTGTTCGACCGGTGCCGGTGGCACCAAGCATTGGCACGCTGACCACCCGAAAGGGTTGGGCAACGCCGGGATGCTCGCCAAGTGGCCAGCGCAATTCAGTAAGGTCGCCGCGCAACTGAACGGAAAGGTGCGGATCGTCAACGCTTCACGGTCAACAGCGCTTGAATGTTTCCAGCGAATATCGTTTGACGATTTCATAAGTAATGGTTAAGGTTGGGGCACGTCAATGCTCCCTGTACAACCAACGCCAGTGACGTGGAAGCATGGCAAGTCTGCAGAAGTTTGCCCGCCACCAGCCCGCACACGCGGCACGAACCCTCACTTAAACCCTGCTTCGGCGGGGTTCTTTTTATCCGGTGGTTGAATGCTAAACGTTAATTCAATGCGCGGGCTCGGCGACAACATCTATCAACGCGCGTTTGTCAAAGCGCTGAACGGCATCGTCTACATCGACACGCCATGGCCCGAGCTGTATCGCGACCTGTCAAACATCCACTTCGTTCGACCCGATACCAAGCTGCGCACCCAATCGAAGAACATCGCAAAGCAGGCAGCGTGGCAAACACGGCCGCGCCAAGGTCAGGCGCTGACCATCCGCTACGGAACTGAAGGAATCATTCGCGGCATGTCCGCTGCGTTCCGTGTGCGTCCGCAGGCGTTCGACCTACCAGACTTCGGCCCGTCACCTATAGCTGGCAAGTACGTCGTCGTGCGGCCCGTCACGGTGCGTGCTGAGTGGCGCGCTGACACTCGCAACCCTTTGCCCGAATACATCGCACACGCGGCGCAGGCGGCCCGTGATCGCGGTTACACGGTCGTGTCCGTTGCGGATCTTGAAGACGGTAAGGAATGGTTGGTCGACAAAGTATTAAATTCATTCGCCGATATTGAGTATCATCGCGGTGAACTGGATGTGTCGCAGTTGATGGCATTGATCCAAGGAGCGTCGGCGGTGATCGGCGGTATTGGCTGGATCGTTCCAGCGTGCCTGGCTGCCAAGGTTCCAGCGTGGGTGGTGTGTGGCGGGCAGGGTGGGTACAACTCCCCCGAACTGATCTGCCCACCAGGCTCGACCGTTTCATTTTCCGTGCCTGACACCTTCTGTCGGTGCACACTCAAAGAACACAACTGCGACAAAAGGATCACCAACCATGCAGCAAACTTTACTCGCTGGGCTAACCAACACCTTGCTGTGGTCTGAAGAACTCGGTCAGGGCTGGCACACCGCCCCGGCAATGAGCTACGACGGTCAGTACTTCGCGCATTACCAGGGGCTCGACAACTCGCCCATGGGGGCTGCCCTGACCCGCGCCCGCCTGGAACTGGTCGGCAAGTATGTTGCACCAAACACTGTGTTGGATATCGGTATCGGCGGTGGGCGGTTCGTGCAGGAATCTGGCGGCTATGGGTACGACGTTTCGGTTGATGCCATCCAGTGGTTGCGCGAATCGCGGCGCCATCTTGACCCGTACCTACCTGGCGTAATCATCAACGCCGTTTGTTGCTGGGATAGCCTTGAGCATATCCCCAACCCCGAGCTGCTGCTGTCGCGCGTTCAGCGCTGGCTGTTCGTATCCATGCCGATCTATACTGGTCTGGCGGATGTGTTGGCGAGCAAGCACTACAAGCCCGGTGAACATCTGCATTACTGGACGTTCGATGGTTTCGTTAAGTGGTGCGCCCGTCAGGGGTTTGAACTGATGGAAGTCAACCACGCCGAGACCGAACTTGGTCGCGAAGGCATCACGTCGTTCGCATTCAAACGGGTTGACTGATGTCCTACGTAACGCTTGACGAAGCCAAGGCGCACCTGTTGGTCATTCACGACAGCGACGATACGTTGATTCAACAGAACATCGACGCCGCCGAGTCGTACGCCGCGAACGTAATGAACCGTCCGCGCATCGAAGACAACCCGCACTGCACCTGGCTGCGCAACCAAGACCCGACCGTTACGTCCAGCGAGACGCCAGACCCTGTGCCGCGTGCTGTGGTGCAGGCCATCCTGCTGCTCGTTGGCGACTACTACGAGAACCGCACCGCACTCATTGTCGGGACCATCGTCAGCGCTAACCCCGCTGTCGAGAACTTGCTATGGCCGCATCGCATCGGGCTGGGGATCTAAGCCATGTTCGGAACTAACCCCGGCAAATACCGCCACCGTGTGGCCATCGAAGAGCAGATAGAAACGCGCGACGATATGGGCGGCGTGGTAGTCACGTGGTCGACGTGGGCTGTGGATGTGCCCGCCGAGGTTCTGACGGGGCCAGGACGGGACGCCATCGCCGCCAACGAGCAGCAGGCCGAGATTGCCGCACGCATCAACCTACGGTATCTGCCAGGGCTCACAGGCAAGATGCGCATTGTGTGGGATGGTCGCCTGTTCAACATCGTTGGTGAGCCAGACCTGGACCCCACTGCGCGGCGTGAATGGCGCTGCAAATGCACAGCGGGTATTGGCGATGGCCGATAGCGTAGAGTTCAGCATTATCGGATTGGATGCGCTTTCCGAAAAGTTGAAGGCTGTCAGCGGCACGGTCAAACAAAAGCGCGGTCGTGCCGCACTACGCAAAGCTGGCATGATTATAGTGAAGGCTGCGGCGGTTAAGGTCGAACAGGAAGACGACCCGGAAACCAAACGTAGTATCGCGAAGAACGTTGCCATCCAATGGAACAACAGGCGGTACAGGGCGACTGGCGACTTGGCGTTTCGCATCGGTGTGCGCGGTGGTGCGGTGATACCAAAAGGTGAGGCGATACCGGACGGCGTTAAAGCTGCTACGCCACACTGGCGGTTCATTGAGTTCGGTACGAAGACTTCAATCGCTAAACCATTCTTGCGGCCGGCAATGGCTGACAACATCGACGCTGCAACCAACGCGTTCGTCACTGGTCTGGAAGCGGCCATTGGCCGAGCCATCCGCACAGGTAAAACAGAATGATGTTCGCCCCGATCTACACCACGTGCCAGACCGACGACGTTGTACTGGGCTTACTCGGCAACAGTGAAGGCGACTTGCGGCTGTACCCGTTTGGTCTGGCGCCAAAGGATGCTGCGTTGCCGTACGTAACCTGGCAGAACATCGGCGGGGATCCGGCCAACTACCTTGCAGACAACCCTGATGCTGATAGCTTCAGCCTTCAGGTGAACGTGTGGGGGCGTACAACTGGCGAAGTGATCGCGGTTACGCAGGCAATACGGGACGCCATTCAGGAAGTGTGCTATGTGGTCCGTTGGGGGAATCAGCACAGGGATGCGCAATCACTTGCGTTCGGGTATGATTTCGACGTTGATTGGCTAACTTACCGCTAGAGGAATACGCGCATGTCTATTTTTGCACAGGGGTCTGAACTCTACTTCGTCGACCCCGACACGAACACCGTAACGAAAGTTGAGTGCCCAACCGGTTTCACGCCTGGCGGTGCACCGGCCGATCAACTGGAAGATACCTGCATTGACGCAACCACGAAGACCTACAAGAAGGGTCTACGCACGCCGGGTTCTGCCACCATTAACTTGCTGGCCGATCCGAAGTACGCTTCGCACGTTCGCCTGTACGAACTGTACGCAGTGGACTCTGACGAAAATACCGACATTCAATGGGCTATCGGCTTCTCTGATGGCAAGGGCATCGCCCCAACCGTCGACAGCGAAGGTCAGTTCGTGTTCCCAACCACGCGCACGTGGCTACCGTTCGAAGGTTACATTTCGGACTTCCCGTTTGACTTCCAAACCAACACCCTTGTCAGCACGGCTATGACCGTACAGCGCTCGGGCCTTTCGCCGTGGATTCCTAAGGTAGTCGTATCGTGAAATTAAGCATCGCCACCCTGACCGAAAAGAAAGCCTTCTCCGCCAAACCTGTCGAAGTCACATTCGAATGGAAGGGGGAGACGATCACCACCTACGTGCGCCAGTTGTCGTACCAGACCGCCGTAGGTGACATCCGTTCGCATAATGGCGGTGACATTTACGCCAATCGTATTGCGGCCAGTATCTGCGACGAAGACGGCAAGCCAGTCTTTACCGTTGCCGACATTACCGGCGAAGCCGACGAAGAGCGCGGCGGCCTGGACCCGGACCTGACAAGCCTGCTGCTGATTGAAATCGGCAAGGTACAGAACCTGGGAAAAGCGAAGAGCTAGAGCTTGTAGACGAAATATGGTGCGAGCTTGTAATGAACGGGATCGGCGGCCGCACCATTGCCGAAGCTCAAGAAACAATGTCGATCAACGAGTTTATTGTCTGGCAGAAGTTCAGGAACAAGCGCGGTTCGCTGCACCTTGGCATGCGCGTTGAGGAACAGCTTGCGAAGTTCCAGGCGATGTGGGCCAACACCAAAACCGGCAAAGACGCAGCACTGTTGTACAAGGAAGACTTCGCCCCGCACCTTGATCCGCGTATCATCACCGCTGAAGAACTGGCCAGATCGATGGGAGCAATATAAATGGCATCGAGTCTAGGTACTCTTACGTTGGACCTAGTCGCTCGAATCGGTGGTTTCACCGGGCCGCTCGACAAAGCCGATCAATCAATGAAGAAGTTCGCCGCCAACGCCGGTAAGGTTGGCGGCATCATTGGTGCTGGACTGGCGACCGCGATTACAGGAACTACTGTCGCGCTGGCCGCTATGGTCACGAAGCAGTTGGAAGTGATCGGCGACCAAGACGACCTTGCGCACCGCTTGCGTACCACAGTCGAAAGCATCGGCACTCTAACGCGCGCTGGCGAGCTATCAGGCATTGGCCTTGATCAGTTGACCAGCGGCGCGCAGAAGCTTGACCTTGCCCTCGGCAAAGCGGCACAGGGCAGCAAGGCGCAGGTCGAAGCGTTCGACCGCCTGGGTCTGAGTTACAAGGAAGTTGCCGAGCTGCCGGTAGACCAACGCATTTCTGCGATCAACCAGGCGTTGGCTGATAACGTCCCGGCGTACGAGCGCGCAGCAGTGGCGGCCACCCTGTTCGGTGGTAAGAATGCCGCAGCCTTCCAACAGCTTGACCCTGAAACGATTGCCGAAGCGAACCGCCAGATTACCGTGTTCGGCGTGAAGCTGTCGGATATTGAGTCGTCAAAGGTCGAAGCAGCCGGGGACGCAATCAGTATCTTCGGGCTCGCAGTCGATGGCGTGGCCAAGCAGCTGACGGTTGAGCTTTCCCCGCTGCTGACGCAACTGTCCAAGGACTTCCTCGACTCGGCCGAAGCTGCGGGTGGGCTCGGCACCACCGTACAGAAGACAACCCGTCAGACGCTGGAAGGCATCGCTTTCGTTGCCGACGCTGGCGATGGGGTTGGCCGCGTATTCAAACTGATATCGGCGGAACTTGACGGGCTGGTTGCAAGTGCTGCCGGCAGTATTACAGCTGCTATGTTTCAAGTTGCCACCGGATTGAACAAGCTTGGTGCCGGGATCGACACCACGTTCCTTGAAGCGAACTTCAACAAGCTATCGGCACAGGCTGTCGACGCCACCGAACGCATGCGCAAGGCAGCCGAAGAGCCGCTTGCTGGCACTGCATTCCTTGAGTACTACGACAAGGCACAAAAGGCTGCCAACAATGCTGCTGGCGCCACCGAAGAGGAACGCGCGAAAGCTCGCCTAACAGCAGAACAATATGCGGCTTTGGTGAAGGCTCGGGAGGCTGCTGCCAAGGCTGCTGCGGCATCGGCCAAGAAGATCGAAGAGGCGTTCAAGGGTTCGGAAACGGACTACATGCGCCAGATCGAACTGATCAACACCAGCGTCGACGCGCAGAAGAACGCCACGGAAGTCGCTAAGCTCGGCTTCGAAATCCAGTCAGGCAAGTTGGTTGGCATTAACGAGCTGCAACAGCAACGATTGATGGGCCTGGCCACCGAACTTGACCGCCTGGAGAAACTGAAGAAAGCTAACGAAGACAACGCGAAGGCTGCAGCATTCGGCGCTAATCTCGACAGCACCAACCAGACCGTAAAGCAAGGCTTCGAAATGGAGCTTGCGGGGTCCGGCACTGGCGATAAGCTGAAGGAACGTTTGAAGCAAGACCTTGCGATTCAGCAGGACTACAACAAGCAGGTCGCCGATCTTCAGAAGCAACTTAACGGCGGTGATATCACGAAGGAGCTGTACGACCAAGAAACGGCCATGCTTGAAGAAGCGTTGGCCGAACGCATGGTGCTTCAGCAGGACTATTACAACCAGCTGGACGAAGCGCAAAACAACTGGTTGGACGGTGTGTCGTCCGCTTGGGAGAACTACCGCGACACCGCGACCGATTACCAGCAGCAGGCGGCCGACGCTACGAGTTCAATCCTCGGCGATACGACATCCTCTGTCGCAGAAAGTATCGACGGCCTTGTGCGCGAAACAATGACAGTCGGCGAAGCAACTAGAAATGTTGTGCGCGGCATAGCCAACAGTGTGATCAGCGCCATTGAGCAAATGGCGGCCCAATGGTTGGTGTACCAGGCTGTGCAGCTTGTCACCGGCAAGGCCGCTGCGGCTAGCGCTGGCGTGCAGCTTGTAGCCAACGCCCAAGCCACGGCCTTCCAAGCGTCACTGGCGGCGTTCGCGTCAACGGCAGCTATCCCAATCGTTGGCCCCGTCCTGGCACCCGCAGCCGCCGCAGCCGCCGCGTCCTTTGCTGCACCGTTGGTGGCAGGTGTCGCGTCTACAGCGCTGGCAGGTATGGCGCACGATGGTATTGACGCGGTGCCCGAAACCGGTACGTGGTTGTTGCAGAAAGGCGAGCGCGTGACAACCGCCGAGACATCCGCCAAACTCGACAACACGTTGAACGATATCCGCACCAATCCGGCCAATGGCCGCAGCGGCAATACCACTGTCAACATGATTGAAGATGCTTCGAAAGCTGGCCAGACACGCACCAGGCTGGACGCTGACGGTATACAGGAAGTGATTGATGTTTGGGTTGCAAAACTTTATTCGGATGACGACGTGATGGAAGCTCTGAACCGTAAGACAGGTTTGCAGGCGGTTGGTCGCTGATGGCCATTCCAGTTTACCCAGCAGGGTTACCACTACCGTTGCGCGATGGCTACGGCCTTGAGGCTGTGAACGGAATCCGTAGCACGGCAATGGACTCAGGTCGGTCGCGGCAACGCATGGAGTTCACACGCCGGCCTTCTGAGATAACCTTGAAATGGATCTTCAACGCACCGCAGGCAAGTTTATTTCAGGCATGGGCTGAGCAGGTGGTGGGCGCTGGCTGGTTCGTTATGCGGCTGGTCACACCGCTCGGTTGGGACGCACGGCAAATTCGCTTTAAAGCTACACCGAAGGGTGGCGAATTACTCGGGCGATATAGTTGGGGATTTAGCGCAACATGCGAAGTACAGTGGACGCCTTTACTGCCGCCTGGATGGGCTGAAATTTTGCCGGATTATATTTTGCACGCTGACATCTTTGATTACGCAATGAACCGTGAATGGCCTTTAGCGATACCGGCACCCGGTTTGCTGACCGAAGACGGCACCGAGTTGCTGACCGAAGACGGCGAAATTATTACCTTGGAGAATTACTAATGCCTAGCGTTTCAGAGCTACCCGTCGCGCAGATCGCATCGGACACGGACCTATACCTTGTTGCGCAGTCCGCGCAGAGCCGTAAACAAACGCTCGCGCAGTTCAAACTTGCAGTGCTTGGGGACAACGTCTTATCGCTCGCAGGGTTGACACTTAGCGCCAACAAGGGTCTATACGCTACCGGTGTAGGCGCGCTCGCTACATATGATCTGTCAACGCTTGGCCGAACCTTAGGTGGGATCGCCAACGCGGCAGCGGGACGAGCGGCACTCGGCGCGATGGCTCTGACGGATACCGGCGCATACGCTGGCAGTGCCGCCAGTCTAACCACGTCTCGCAGTATTTCTGCAACAGGCGATGCGACGTGGACCGTTAACTTCAACGGCACAGCCAGCGCGACAGCCGCCATCACACTGGCCGCGACCGGTGTAAGCGCTGGCACCTATGGCAGTGTCACGGTAAACACGAAGGGTCTTGTTACAGCAGCTACTGTCGCGACCCCGATTACGAACGGCGGCACAGGCGCTACATCCGCGACGGCAGCGGGGACAAACCTTGGTACGTCCGTCGTAGGCACCAATACCGATCAGCTCGCGAAGTCCTCGATGATTCAAAACGAGCTCGCCAACAAGCGAGCTTGGACTTCATTCACACCGACAATCACATCGGGCTCTGGCACTTATACAAGCGCTGTGGCTACCGGCACCTACATGGTGATGTTCGGTATTTGCTTTGTGCGCATGCAGCTTACCGTAACGACTAAAGGGACCGGCGCGAACCCTTCACTGTCACTCCCATTCGCAGCCTTGGCGGGGCACGCGAACGACCTGTTCACGGCGCGCGAAGTTGTGGTAACTGGAACCGGAGGCAACGCGCGGGTAAATGGCGCGCTTACAGGCGTGTCTATCAGCGCGTATAACGTGACCGATCTTATCACCGCTGACGGCTGCACTGTCGTCGTTACCGGCTCTTACCCAATTGCATAAGGCGCTTTGATAATGAATACCTACGATACGAGCATGTACCCGCTAGGGTCTACTGACCCCAAGGTTCTGTTTAACAACGCTTCAAACCTTGATGACGGCGCGCTTAACGACCGCACAGTCACAACATGGATTGACCGTTTCGGGGCTATCCGAAAATCGTGGTGGGGGTTCGAGACGGACTTCGCAAACTTCCTACTGGCCAGTGGTTACGAGTTCATCGGCGACTACGATGCTGTTGGCGAACTCACATTCACTCGCCCTAATCAAATCATGTCGAAGGACGGGGAATACTGGCGGCCGTCGCCGTCGCTGGTCCTGCCGTACACCACGGTAAACAACTGGGCGACTGATCAACCTAAGTTCGTTGCAACAGGTGACGCAACATTACGTCAGGCCTTGGCCTTAGCGCCAGGCGCCGGTATGGTCGGGTTCGACCGTGCACAAGTATACCCGCCAGCAACCGTGGGTTATGAGCTGCTGCGGTCATTACCAGCGTTCGTTAGTGCACGCTCGTTCGGGTTCACCGGCTCAGGCACCAATGCTGACACGCTGAAGTTGCAAGACGCTATCGATTCAGGCTGGCCGATTGACTTAGGTGCCGGTACTTTCGAAGTGACCTTGGCGCAGAATATCAACCTTGAAGGCGGCGCGAGCGTATGCGCCTTGGTCATAAAGTCGGGTATGGTCATCAAAGGCGCTGGCAAGGGTCGTACCATCCTTAAACTGAAGGACAACGAGTCGACCGACGCCAGCCCTAAGTACTTCAATATTTTCTCTGGTAACACTGTAATCAGTGACGCGCACTTCAGCGATTTTACGATTGACGTAAATGGCGCTAACAACAAGATCAGCCCGAACCGTGGGTCCGGCGTTTACAACCCATTCAACTGCGCTGGGATCTTCGTGTCTGGCCGTGTGGCTACCGTTGGCGTCGACGCCCGCATGCTGAACTGTTCGATTATGGGGATCGCGGTGAACAACTCACCGGGCGTGACGTGCATTGCAACTGGCCAGCAGGAAGGTCCAGCGGTAATGAGCGATAACGTAAAAATCATGTTCTGCGACTTCTATAACAACGGCATCGATAGCAGCGATCACTCTTCTGTTTACATGTGGGGTAATAAAATCTGGGTTGAGTACTGCAACTTCGATCACCCAACCCCATCGACTGGTGTTGCGGGCCCTGTCGTAGCCGCAGAGCTACACGGCTCATCTAACTTCTTCCGTAACAATAACGTTAACCACTACTGCCAGATGGTATGGATTTCGGGTAACCAAACCGGCCCTTCTATTAGCATGCACGTATGCGATAACAACGGGCGCGTTACCTGGGTAGGTGCTGGCTTGTACAGCCTCGGCACGATTGCGCTCGGTCTTCGCGATGTAGTGATTCATGACAACACGATTGAAATTCTTGCGGGCGCTATCACAAACCCTGGAATGACTTTCCCTAAAACAGGTCTTCTGCTCAGCGTAGAGGACGGGCAGGCTGATCGCGTTTCGGCGGAAGGTAACGTCATCAAGTGTAGCGATGCGGTGTCGAACATCGGCATTTATGTCGGCGCGGGGACCGGCGCGTTCATGCAGGACACTGACGTTAAAGGAAACATGGTGTCAGGCTTCAGTCGTGGCATTGCTGTCGGCCTTGGCGCTGTTGGTATCTGCTTCGATACCATGATTTCGGATAACAACATCTGCAACCTGACACCATCGACTGCGGTGGGTCTGCCGGATGGCATTCACGTAACTGGTGCGCATGGCGCGATGTCAATCAAAAACAACAAGGTGGGCGGCACGACGATCAATCGCGGCGTGTTCGTTGGTAGCTTCGGCGGCCCCGCTACCCTTGATTCGTTGGACATGGACGGAAACGACGTGGCAGCTAATGCGACATCCGCCATCGTGGATAACATGGTTGTATCGGGCCGCCGTCAAGGTCGTCAGGCCTGCACGTTCACGGTATTCCCTCCGACGCAATCATCGTGGAAAATTGGTGACCAAGCTTTCGCAGCGCCGAACCTCATCTTTGAGGCCGGTCCCGCACTGGCTAAATACATTACTGGCAGCCTGCGCCGGATGACGAACGGCACCGGAAACACCTTGGGCACCGACTGGCTGCCAGAACGCACGATGACCGGTAACTAATCGTGAGTGCAATTCTGGCAGAGCTGAACGCGGGGGCTAACTCGGGTACGGATGTGATCATCCGTACCCTTGAGCTGACGTGCGATGGATGGGACTCACCGGTCCTTATCTGCAACGGGTTCGAAGACGTAACGGCAATCACTGAGGACGGCCGTACGCTGTTGTTCGAAGCAGCCAACATCGACATATCACTAGCTGCGAAGAACAACAAAGGGAATCAGACCTTAGCCTTTGCCGTCGACAACACTACGGGGGAAGTATCGCACAAGGTGGACGACGCCACCGAAGCACGCGCCAGGGTCAATGCAACGTACCGCACGTACACGAACGGTAACCTGTCGGCGCCGGCTGAACGTCCGTACTATCTGACCGTGTTGTCTGGTTCGATACAAGGCGTTGAGGCGCAGCTGCAGACTGGTTACTTCAACATGATCGGCGTGGCGTGGCCAAGGGCGTTGTACACTGTCAACTTCACGCCAGGTCTGAGGTACATGCTGTGACGCAATGGGTTAATAGTTACCTTGGATGCGCTTACGAAGACGGTGGGCGCGGACCCGACAAGTTCGACTGCTGGGGGTTGGTCCGTCAGGTCCGCCACGCTGTGCTTGGTAAGCGCCTGCTACCCGAGTACGGCAGTCTGCGCAACACGGACCCACGGGCGTTCACACGGGCGTACCGCGCAGAGTCGTCGCTTATGGAGCTGTGCGCACCGGAACCCGGCGCAATCGCGGCCGTCATGATCGGCGATATCTGCGTACATGTTGCGTTGGTGTTCGATTCCCCTGAAGGTCTGCGCGTGCTGGAAATCAACCCAACACGCGGACCGCGCCAGCTGCTGCTGCACAAATGGCAGCGTGATCACGTAACCTTTACATTCCATCGAGACAAACCATGATCGAAGTGTACGCAAGCCGACTGTCTGATGACGGTAAAGAAGTGCACAAGATCCGTAAACGCCAGACAATCGTTGACTGGCTTTATCGCCACGGGGTTTCGCGCAAGACCGACCTGTCGAGACTGGCAATGAGTTTGTACGTGAACGGCGAGCGCCTGCTACCACGCCAGTGGTTGACGACTGTGATTGGTCCAGCCGATGGCGTAGAAATTTATCGTGAGCCAAAGGGTACTGACCCCTTCTCAATAACATTCGCGTTAGTATTTGGCGCCAAAGCTGTATTGGCGGCCCTGATGCCTAAGATTCCAGGCATCGATAGCAGCAGTTCGCAGCAAGGTAAGGCGCTAGACCAGGCAACCAGCAAAGGGAACAAGGTTAAGACCAACGACGTTATCCCCGAACTGTTCGGCTACAACCCGCAGCGATATCCAGATCTGTTGATGCCGTACCGTTCGTACTACGCCGCCCCGCGCGAGCCGCGTACGGAAATGTGTCTCGGTGTTGGTCAGGGTTATTATCGTATTGACATTGAGGACGTACGGACAGGTGAAACACCATTGTTGACGCTTGGCGCAGATGCAAAGTTCAGCATCTACCCGCCTGGCCAAGACCTGTCCGCAGATACAGCGCATTTTTTCTGGTACACCGCGCCGGAAGTTGGATCAAGTTCGACTGGTGCCGCAGGGCTGGAACTAACTGTAGAAAGCGGACTGACATCAAGCGCTACGGCATCGGTGTTCACGTTCAACGCCGATGTTGTTGGTATACCAGTTGGCGCCGGTATGTTCCCGACTGATTGGGTGGTCGGTACTGTTATAAATGCTGCGGCCCCGTACTTGTACACAATTGCCGACGGTACTGGCTCAGGCGGGCGTGATGTAATAAGCGGGCCAATTGCGCAACATAACTTTATCGTCGGCGACTCAATCCAGATCGTCGGCGACAACCAAGGGTTCTATACCGTGCACGCCGTCAATAGTGGCGCCGGTACAATGGAACTTGATTATGACGGCGGGGCGCCTGGCACGGGGCTTGTAACTGGCAGCGTGACAATGGCCATGTCTTACCGTGGGATGCGTTATCGAGTCCTGGCAGCTAGCGCGCAGGCATTGCAAGTCAAACGTATCAAGGCTGGCGGTACTGACGATAACAGTTGGCCAGGCTGGGATAGTACGTCGTCGAACGTGGCGCAGGTATTGCTTGATAGTTCTAATCTGTCTGGCGGTTACCGTGGGCCGTTCCCAGCTTGCCCGCCTAACCAGCTGGTCACGTGGATTGAAGTAGATATCTTTTACCCAAGCGGTATCGTGTTCCTAGATGCCAACGGTAACTATAATAACTTGACTGCGTATCAATCGTACGAATGGCGTGACATGGCTGTGGGTGGGGCGTGGAACGTCACGGTTATTTCTGCGAATTCGAACAACCTTGATGCGCAGGGTTACACGTACGCAATACAGTTACCATACCCAATGCGACCCGAGGTTCGCATGAAGAAGATCTTCGTCAACCAGGGTAGCGGCGATCCAGACAAAGAGCAGAATGACACCATGATGTGGCAGCGGTTGAAGGGATTGATGATCAACTCTTCGCCGTCTAGTTACGCCGGGTTGACTGTCATGACTTGCGATATTCGCGGCGGCGACCGTATCTCTTCGCAAAGTGAAAGCCTTGTTAACCTAGCATGCACCCGCATGCTGCCAGTACTACGGGCCGGCGCGTGGCAAACGATGCAGGCCACGCGCGAAATATCGGCAGCGGTTGGTCATATCATCCGCAGTGTTGGTTATTCTGACACTGCGGACATTGACCTTGTTGAACTTGAACGCCTTGAGTCGACGCGCTGGACGCCACGCGGTGACACCTACGACATGATTGTCATGAAGGTTGGCACGGTTAAATCGAACCTGTTGGACGCATTGCAGGCTGGGTTTTCTGAACTGACCATTGACCGCGGCCTGTTGGTGCCTGTGCGGGATGAACCGCGCGGCGAAAGCTTCGATCACGTCTACAACCCGCAAGTCATGCTACAACCGCTCAGCTATGAGTTCAGCATGCCCGACCAGCCGGACGACTTCGACGGGGTTGACGTTGAGTATTACGATCACGGCACCCGGCAGAATGAAACGATGCAATGCCGTCTGCCGGGTGATGCCGGCGAACGTGTCGAGAAGCTGAAGCTTGAAGGGGTGTGCGTCGATTATAAAGCCTGGCAGTGGGGTATGCGCCGCCGCCGAGAACACCTGTACCGCACGCGCAACTTCACGTTCAAGACCGAACTGGACGCACTCAACAGCGGGTATGGGGATTACGTCGCGCTCGGCGTGGCCACCCCTGGCTACGGTCAGTCGGCGCTGGTGATGGGATACACGGCAGGCCCACCCCATATCATCGAATCGTCCGAACCATTGGATTGGTCGACGCCAGGCCAGTATAAGGTTGTGCTGCGACGGAAGGACGGCACCGCGTCAGGCCCGTACATCGCGACGATGATTGACGAATACACGTTCAGCATCCCAACCCTGGACTTTGTACCTGATCTGACTGGCACGATCGACACGCCGCCTGTCATTCAGTTTGGTCACGAATCCAAGTGGTGTTTCCCGGCGTTGATCCGCGACGTGTCGCCGCAGGGTACGAAGACGTGCAGCGTGAAGGCCGTCAACTATGACGTTCGGGTGTACGCCGACGACGATAACTACCCGCCATAGGAGCCTAGTGCTATCATCCCCGAAACTCATAGGGGTACGCCATGCGGGAAGAATGCACAGTTATATTCTGGGCGTGGATCTGCGCGCTCGGCGGCGTGATCAACCCGTTCGCCATTGCAGGTGCGCTGATTGGCACATGCTTCTTTCTCGGTAACCCGAAGGCCACATCGCTCGGGCAGAAGGTCTACCTTGGCCTTTTCTCGTGCGGCATGGGGTTCGGTGGCGGTGTTTTCTTCTACCCAGGAGGCCCGCCATGGAACGAAAAGGCTATGGTGGTGTCGGGTGGTATCGCGGCGTTGATTGCTACAGTATTCACGGCAGCTGGTCTGATGGTAGACAGCAAAGGTGGGCTACCGAAATGGGTCAAGGATATTCTCGGTTACGTCCCGTTCGTCAAGCAACGGAGCAATAGCGATGGATCTTGAAACCATTCTGCTGTGGGTACGTTTCGCAATCCACATCGCAACATTCCTTTTCATCTACTGCTACCGACCGAAGGGGGCGCGCCAACGCTGGGGCGTCTCGATGCTGGCAATCGGTCTGGCTGGCAGCTCTATCGGCTTTGCAACCTTCATATTATTCGGCGTGATCAACCCGTCATTCGCCGCACCCCAATGGTTGCATATCCTCGGTTGGGGTTGCGTCTTGGGGCTCGTCGTCAAGGCACGGGGCAATGTCGCAAAAATGCTCCCACAAAGGTCAACCCAATGAGCTACCCACAACAGGCTGTGCAAGATGCGTTCTCGTTACTCCCCGCCAAGATGGACACGCCGGCCGCTCGGGTGATCCACGCTGCAATCGGCTATCAGGAATCGGATGGCTACAACACTCGGCGCCAGTACGGCAACGGTCCTGCTGCGGGTTACTGGCAGTTCGAACGCGGTGGCATCAAGGGTGTGATGTTGCACCAAACCACTATCCGCCTGGCGTCAGATATCTGCGATGCGCGGGGCGTCGACTTCAATAGCGAAGCGATCTGGAACGCGCTGCAAGTTGACGACGTGCTTGCCGCAGCGTTCGCTCGCCTGCTGATGTGGACCGACTCCCAACCACTGCCAGCGCTCGGCGATGTCGAAGGTGCTTGGAAGCTGTACGCCGAACGCTGCTGGCGACCAGGTAAACCACACCACGACAAGTGGGCCATGTCCTACCGCTTCGGCCAGGGTGTGCTGTGATCGCGTTCCTGCAACTGTGGTGGAAGCCTGTCGTGATGGCGCTGGTTCTCGGCTATGCGACCGTGACGGCGTACGGTAAGGGTGGTGCGCACGTGCAGCAGAAGTGGGACGCCGAGTCAGCACAGATTGCAACCGCACTGGCGGCTGCGTTCGAAAAGTCAGCCAATGAAACTGAGGTAATCCGTGCAACGTTCATTGAATACAAGAAAGGCGCCGAAGCTGTCACGGCTGGTCTTGAGCGTGATGTGCTTGCTGGTCGTAAGCGGCTGCGTTTCAAAGCAAGCTGCGTGCCCAACACTGCCAATGCCGGGGGAACTGGTGGCGGAACCGCCGAACTTGATGCCACTGCTCGACAAGATTATTACGCCTTGCGACGTGGCATCGATGAACAGCGCGGGCTGTTGAACCTGTGCCGCGCTGAACTCAAGAAGCGGTCAACGGCTCCAGTCCCATGACCGCGTAATAAACCACAAAAACCTGTACAGCCTGTTTCCGGCTGGAACTCCCCAAAACCTAAAATTTGTAATACGCACAGGGATAGAGTTGTCATCGCGGTCAACATAAAGTGGCGTCGAATTGCGACTTATGACGATGTCGCACTGGCCATCAATTGTTATTTTCTGATTGCGGTTTGTAAACTTCATTGCACGTTACTCACTTCACCCGGCAGCGCGAACATGTCGCCGGTCAACGGATCGACAATGAGACCTGACACCACGCTGATGCAGAACCCCACCCAATACCAACCCGTCGTGTGCGAGTCGAGTTCGACCGTAGGGCCGTTCTCGTACGCCACTTGGTACGTCTGACCGTCAAAGAACCCTGCCGCAGCGTCCAGCTTGATATGAGCAGGAGTCACACCTGTGGCCACGCGCTGGCCGTCTTCGTCGGTGATGGTGTAGCGCGCACCGGACGGCTCAGACGTGACCGCCACGTCTTGCATACGGTCATTCATGATGGTCGAACAGCCAGTCATTGCGAGTACGGCGGCGATTGCGAATAGGCGTTTCATGTCGTGCATTCCTTGAATGGTTGTCGGTACTGACAAAGCCCCAGTTAAGGGGCTTGAGGTGGGCGGGGTTGGTTATTCCCAGCGCTTGCAGTGGTTGGCAATTCGAAGCCAGTACCGTTTGTTGTAGCGGCGGGCGTCGGCTTTGGCTGATTGGTCATTGTCGAGAATGAAGCCCATCAGCGCCTTATGCTCAAACTTGGCCTTAGTGATTGCCTGTGTTCTGGTCATGTCGTCTTGCTCCGTTGTTCGTTCCTGATGTGCAAATCATAATTAACGATTTGAGTTTACGCAAGCCCTAAATCCTTCAACATCGAAAAAGATTCGCGGATGTACAGACCGTAATCGACATCGGTCGGGAACGTATCGGGTAGATCCATCAGCGGAACCGCCCCGGTGCTACCTGCCACAAGGTTGCCGTTAGCCGCGTACCTCAGACCGGTGGTTACGCCGTTGCCGTAGTACCAACGCAGCGCCTTGCCGAGCCACACGCCCGTGCGTTCCTCTACTGCACCGCCTGCCGGGTTGTTGGCGTTCTTCACGGTGAGGAAGCGCTTGATGTCCTGGCAACCCATGATCGTCTGTTCGATGGGCGTGCCGTCGCGCAGGTACGCAATCACCGCATCGTTGCAGATGTCTTTACCAGGCGACTTGCCGGATGGGCTGGCCTTCGGGACCACTCCGCTTTCGCCGTACCAACCCTTCGCCTTGTGCGAGCCGTCAGGCTTGAACGCGATGTAGTTGTTCACGTTGGCGTTATAGATCGCGGTATACTCGGTCGCCTCGGTTTCAAGGCCGGTCTTCTTGTGCCACCAATCAATTGTGCTATCGCGCATGAACTCCAACCCAGCCGGCGTGATAACCACAATACCGTCAGTGTTAGCCGACACGACCCGGATGCCGTTAAGTTCGAACATTTCAATCAACATGAGCAACGCAAGTTGGCCGCTCAAGGTCGTACGAATCATCAGCTCGGGCGCGAACAGGAAGCTGTACCGGCTACCGAGTTTGCCATAGGTGCCGTTGAGTACGATCTTCAGGCCGTCGCTGATCGTCTTCCAATACTTGGCCTGCACCTTGTCGCCTGCCGCTTCGCATTCCTGCTGCATGTGCTTGGCGTGTAGGCGGGTGTCATAGATTTCGCGGAACACTTCAAGGAACGCAGGGCCGGTGCCGGCTGGGTACATGCCCATCAACAGCATAAGCGTCGGGTAATAGCTGTTTACGTCGTGGTCCGTGATCGTCCACTTGCCTGGCACCGATTTAAAGTGGGCCTTCTTTTCCTTACTGTGCAGGCCGCCGATACCGATCCGGTACAGGGACTTCCCGATCTTGATGTCGCGGCCCTTGATTTCATCGCTGAACTGAATGCCGGACTTGATTTCCTTGCCGTCAAGGTTGAACACCTTTTCGTCTTCGCTAACCTTCAGTTCGTCGGGGTTCTTCACGATAAAGCCAACGCGCTGAACCATCGCCAATACGTCTTGCAGCTCGGCCGACACGAACGATAGCCACGGGGGTGCGACGTATTTGAACGCGTGGCCGTGCGGTAGCCAGGTCTTTTGCGGGGCGAACGGTAGCTTGGCCTTGAACACCGCTTCGGCAATCTGCGCATCAGACTTGGACATAACCTGAATGCCGTATTGCTGGCCGACTTCGTGCCGCAGGCGCAGGCGATCCATCACGGCAAACTTCAGGTCGCGCGTGGTGTATAGGTCGTTGCCGCAGTAGGTCGAAACAAGCATGCGGTCTGCGAACGTCAAGTCGGCAGCGTGATCAAATGGCAGATCTTGCAACCGCTTCGAATGCATCCGGCCGCCGTAGATCTTCAGGCTGATCCGCACGCCTGGCGCCACTTCCATGATGTCGATCATGTTCCAGTCAGGTTCGGGTATCTGGAAGTTGCGGTAGAAGTCCCACCACGACACGCCACGCTTGCCGCCACCTGGGAAAATGGCGTCGTTCAGGTTCTTCAGGGTGTTGCAGTCCAGGCCCGTCAGCGCCGCCGCGATCATCGGGTTGTCATAGCCGACGCCGTTGAACATGATCAGACCCGGTACGCTGTCGATGTAGGCGCGCAGGCCGGCAACGTCGAGTGGCTTACCAGGCCATTGCGCAAACTCAACCATTGGCCCGGTTGGCGGGTAGAACTTGCACAGCCAATAGTTGCGCGCGCATTCCGTGTCGCACTCTACCCATTGCGAGATATCGAACGCCGTCTTTTCAATCGGCGGTGCGACGTATTGTCCGGGTAGCGGCAAAGGCTTCAGCATCATCAAACCTCGGGCAGTTCATCGCCATTTGAGTCGTACGCCAGCATGGTGGGAACTGGCACAACCCAAGGCATAGACCTTATGTCTGCGACACGCGCTGTCAAATCGGTAATAGTTGCGAATTCTTCTTCGCTTGTTGGTGCATCTGGCCAGCTGATAACTAAAAGGAACATCGCTCAACCCTCAAAGTAAAAGGCCGCCCAATGCGAGCGGCCCGAGTGTTACAACATAACGTTAGCCAACCTTGACCATGTACCCGTTAGCAAGCAGCACTTCGTCAGTGTGACCCTGTGCGTTCAATGCCTCGCGGGTGTAGCCGGCTGCGGTCGCTTCGGCCGACATCTGATACACAGGCGCGGCCAGTACGGCAGCAACGACGGCATGGTTCGGCAGTACTGGTAGACCCGGCAACGCGGCTGGTGCAACGGCCACTGCTGGGAGCACGGCAGCTACGGCCGGCATACCAGGCAACGCACCGGCAACGCCTGGCAGAGCCATTGGAGCCGGCAGCGTGGCGACCGCAGCAACTGCGGGCATACCCGGCAACGATGGCGCGGCACCGACAGCGGGAAGTCCTGGCAGTGCGCCAGCACCAGCCGGAAGAACCATCGCAGGGGCTTGTGCCAGTAGTTCCGCAGCATCAGGGCCGCTAACGATCACAGGGCCGCTACCACACACTTCAACGATGTCAGGGTTCAGGTACAGGCCAGGCTTGTTGCTTGGTGCGTTGCCTTTCATGCTGCCGATGACACGGATGAAATAGCCACGGGGTGCAAGGTTCGGATCCTTGATTTGGTCTTCAGGGCGGGCACGTCCAACATAGAACACACGCGGTAGATACGAACCGCCGAACTTCAGAACCCAATGGCCGGCGAAGCCTTCCTTCTCGCTGTTCTTCTTGCCGTTCTGGTCAACACCGTCGCCGTCCATCAGCTTCCACGAAAAGTTCGGGTGGGTGCAATTGCCCGCAGCGTCGAAGAAGTTCGGGAACGCAGCCTTGGCTTCAGCCTGCATCTGCGCATAGAACGGCATGAACAGCGGATCGTCTTTAGCGTAGGCCACCGCGAAGAAACCACGGCTTGCCGGTTGACCTGCGTTCGGGCCGGTCTTTACAGTCAGCGGTGCGCCGGTTTGGTTGTCTTTGGTTTGCAGTTCGAACAGGGAACCTTGAACGAAGCGACCAACAGGGGAAGTAAATGCAGTCATTGTGATAGTGCCTTTCTAAGTGAACGTTCGGTAAATGGTACAAGTTTGCGACCGCCTGGCCGCGTCGTTATGAAGCGATCAACCAATGCAGGGTCCATCAGTTGCTTGACCTGTAGCGGTGTCTTGGCGTGCCGTGGTTTGGCGATGTCGACCCCCAGCACATCAGCGAGCGCAAGTATCTGCTGTTCGCCGTCTTCGGTGTAAACCGTCTTCGTGTTGCCATCGCCCATAGTCCAGTGCGGGTTGTGGCCGCCGTTGCGTAGAGCGTAGATAACCTGTTGCTCAAGCCCCGTGACCATCGTCTTCAGTGCCTGTTGTGCAGCCTTCAACCGGCGCAGTGCATCGCCCGCCGCTTCCGGCGTAAGGTCGTGTGGAACAGAACGCGCCGAGATATCCAACGCCACCAGACTTGCACGTTGAGCGGCAGGGCACGCGTGTCTTGCCGAACAATCGTTGCAATGGTCGCCGGCCCGTAATGGCGGGTTGGGAGCAACAACTTCGATTGCAGCGGCTCGCAACTGATTCCATATTGGTCGGAGCATGGCAGCCTTGACCTTCCAATTGCGCACGACACCAGCACTAAAGCTGCGAGGCTGCACGATAACAATATCAACCGCGATGTCTTGTTCACTGTGACCGTCCAGAACGATGACGCCGGTTTGGTGAAGGAAGTCCAGCACGGCAGACACATAGATCGTCAGTTGCGGGTTCTCGAAAGCGTCAACAAACCGGAAGCCGTACTTGTAATCCCACACGGTCAAGGTTCTGGTGACGGGGTTCCATGACCACGCGTCGGGGGTACCACCACACTGTGCGTGGATGTGCGCCGCAAGCAACGTCATTTCCATGTATACCGGGTGACCGCCCGAGCGTTGGCGCAAGTCGTTCAGGTAGAGCTGCGCACCGTCAAGCATGTCGTCGTCGACTTCAACGCGGTTCGGTGCAACGACCCCTTCCGTTACAATGTAACCTTGCCCCATCATGTGGGCCACCCAGTGCCCCGCTATACCTTCTTCGCGCACCGTGTCGTTAACCAGTCCAGGCACTTCCGGGTACAGCGCACACATCTGCGCGTACCCGCGACACCCACCGGTTCCCCAAATCCATGCAGCTGATGGGCGGATGTCGTACATGGTTACGCCCCGAGCGTCAGTTTGAACCACTTGTAGAACGGCTCAACGATATCAGCACGATGCGCCATGAGCGGGAGTTGTGGCGTCTGGGTTTCAGGATCGACCAAGCCGTAATGGGTCAAGCCGCGATTGAGTTCGTCGGTGGCTTTCTGGCCGAACTTGACGACGCACTGCGCAACGAACTGTGCGAACGATGGGTAATCCGTGACTACGATTTCAGCGTCAGGGATCGGCAATACTGGCGGCAGGCTCGGCAACGCTGCTGCACCGGCTGGTAAGGTCGGAAGGGTCGATACAGTTGAAGGCCCTGCAACACTAGCAGTGATGGTGATAGGTGCGGTCGTTGGTAATGGTTGACCGATCAAGGATTTGTTCTGCGCGTTGATCTGATCGACCAAAGTCTTGTCAACACCCTTCTTCAGCTTCCAAGTACCGTTGGCAATCTTCGACTTGCCGGCGCTGTGGATGCGCACATCATACGGGTGGCCAGCGGTGTCCAGTTCTACGGCAGTGTTGGAAGATGCGACGGGCGCGGCAGTTGCACCAGAAGCGTTCGGCGTCAAAGGTGCCAAGGCAGAAGGCACAAGTGGTAGGGCGGGCAAGCCGTTTGGGACGTTGATTGCCGGGTTTGCCAGTTCGGTTGCAGTGAAGTTTTCGTTGTCGGCTTGGTCGATATAGAAGGTGGTGCCAAGGGCGAAGCGTACAGCGTCGTCCAGTTCTTTACGCAGAGCGATTGGGGATTGGGCCAGATCGATGGTCAGTTTCATTTATGTTCTCTTTGGATTAGTGGTTGCAACGGGGAGCGATGCTAATCATAATTTACGAATCGTGCAACCCCACCGGAGATAGAAATATGGAAAAGCATTCAATCAGCGTGAGTCAAACGGTGTACGACCAGATTCGTGGCATGTCGCGCACAGCGATTCTATTGACCGTCACCCATGTAAACGTTGGAGATAGAATCACATTCAGCACATCAGACGAAGGTTCCGCAATTGATCGCTATATAAGCCACATCGAAGCTGTCGATGCCGAACGAGCGTTGGTGTGTTTCGTTTGGCAGCTGCGTGACGCAACAAAGGCGTTGGTCCAATACTGCGATACAGCTGAAAGCGCAGAAGACTCGGTTAAAATGGTCGCGATCCTTGACATGCTGCGGGCACAGCTTAAATGACGATACTGCGCGCGTATCAACAGGAAGGGATAGGGCGCACCTATGATGCGTGGGACGCTGGTGCCAAGGCCGTCATGTACCGGCTAGCCTGCGGCATGGGCAAGACCCCGATCATAGGGCGCATCTGCGAAGAACATGATGGCTGGGGGGTGGTCACCGCGCACCGTGGCGTGCTGGTCACGCAGATCAGTCAGCAGCTCGCACGGGAAGGTATTCGCCACCGGATCATAGGCAGCGAGGCGACCAAACGCCAGGCACGTAACAACCACTTGGAAGAGTTCGGCAAACAGTTCGTTGACCCACACAGCGGTTGGCATGCTGCCAGCGTCGACACCCTGTACAAGATGAACCCGTTGGAAGATGTATTTCGCAAGTCAACCCGGTTCATCGGCGACGAAGCGCACCACTTCCTTAAGTTGAACAAGTGGGGTAAGGCCTACCATATGTTCAGCCACCCCGACCTGAAGGCACTGCTACCCACGGCCACACCGGCACGGGCTGACGGGATGGGGCTCGGTAGTCATGCAGACGGTATCGCCGACGTATTGATAGAAGGGCCTGACCAGCGTTGGGGGATCGACAACGGCTATCTGACGGACTATCGGATATGGTGCCCGACTGCCAAAGACCTGGACCTGAACGGGATTGACCTGAACAAAGAAGGTGACTTCAACCAGGCGCAACTGGCCAAGGCTATGGCGAAGTCAACGGCCATCGTCGGCGACATCGTATCGACGTACATGAAACACGCCATGGGTAAGCTTGGCGTGACGTTCGCCGTCGACGTGAGCGAAGCCAACAAGATCTGTACGGCGTTCAACCTGCACGGCGTGCCGGCTGCGGTGATCAGTGCCAAGACGCCCGAGGCTGAACGCAACCGGCTGTTGAAGGACTTCAGCGCACGCAAGCTGTGGCAGCTGGTCAACGTCGATCTGTTCGGCGAAGGGTTCGACCTGCCGGCTATCGAGTGCGTCAGCATGGGTCGTCCAACGGCATCGTGGCCATTGTTCGTGCAACAGTTCAACCGTGCGTTGCGCCTGATGATCAGCCGCTTCCTGATGAACGCGTGGGACACCTACCCGCCATTCCAGCGAAAACAGTTGATTGCCGAAAGCCCTAAGCCGTACGCCATGATCTTCGACCACGTTGGCAACACCCTTCGCCACGGGTTACCTGACAAGCCGAAGCTGTTCAGCCTGGATCGACGGGCGAAGCGTGGCGGGCCGTCAGACGCCATCCCGATGATCAGTTGCCCCGACTGCGAAAACCCGTACGAGATTATAGAAGACCGTTGCCCGTACTGCGGCGCACCGAAGCCAATGCCGGACCCAGCCAACCGCAACGGCCCGAACTTGGTCGGCGGTGACATCTTCGAACTGTCACCCGAGACACGGGCCAAGATGCTTGCCGATGCGACCAAGGCCGCTAACGCATGGGAACCCATACCGGCAGGCGCATCGCCCATGATAGTGGCGTCAAAGCAGAACGTCGGCCGTGCCCGCAGCCAGGCGCAGAAGCTGCTACGGCATTACGTCGGGTGGTGGGCGGGTCTGCACCGTGGCGAGTCGCAAGGCAAGATCGTTCGCCGGTTCTTCTACGAGTTCAACATTGACATGCTCGGGGCGTTCGCACTCGGCCGCCAAGACGCCGAGGAATTGACCGAACGAATTAAAGTAAAGCTTGCGGGAATCGTAATTAACGATTTAGAATCGGCCACCCAACCCTAACGAGTAATTTATTATGACCCGTCCAGCAGATGCCACGCATGGTGGCCGCATCACAGGCTACTTCTACAAAGCTGACCCATTGGAACCTTTGAACTGGCTTAAATGGGTTGACAACGCATGGGTTGAAGTCGGCACCATTCCTGTTGGTACCATCAAGCCTTTGTGCGATGTACTCGATTACGCAACACCAACCATTGTTGACGCGCGCGTCCCCGAAGCGATCTTCAACAACTTCGGCAGTAACTGGCAGTGGGCGAGCATCGACTATCGCGGCGTGGCAAGGGTCCACACGTTTCAACCGTCGTTCACCGCTACCGGCCGTATCGAAATGCCGCGCGGTAAGCACAACAGCCAACCGGTTGAAGCGTTCGATAGGCTCGATGGTTCCGGCTTTCCGTTGTGGGTAAAGCGCAACCACAGGCAGCTATTGCGCTTGCCGACTGATCGATTTGGCCGCGCGTTGCCGCCCGGTGCAGATCCGGTTGAAGCGGCTGATGCTGCGATAACCAACAACCTCGCATCAGCAATCGCCGCCGGCGTGTTTGCGAAAAGTATGGACAACCCTAAATACCAGATTGCCCGTAGCGAACGTTGCCGATGCACCATTACACCGGAACAGGTCGCCGAACTTGTAAGCCGAGAACTTGGCATCGATATTGACGGTGACGGCGCGTTCAGCATACACGCGCATAACGAAGCCACGGGTTGGGCGCTTACTGTCGAATGGACGCGGGCGTTGTCATGAGTCTGTTCAAAGGCATCAAGCCAGAAGGCGCAACGCACGTTTGGTATTACCCGAACGGTACGCCGCGCGCATGGTTGCAGGTTGCCGAGTGGGTCTATTACTTCGCTGGCGACGGTAAGTGGGTAGCGATAGCCAAAGACATCAACACCCTTTCCGGTCGATGGGAGCGCTACGCATGAGTCTGATCCGGGAAGTGTTTTACGAGTACGGTCTACCCTTCCACGTCGCGGTTGAGCTTGAACGCCGCATGGGCCTGGAAGGATCGACCGGTGACGCCAAAGACCCAGGCGTTGGCCATAGCGAGGCGTACGCGCAGTCTCAAGTGATGCTTGAGGCGCCGAAGTTCGAATGTCGGTTGTTCCGCAATAACGTTGGTGCCTTCAAAGACGAGGCGGGTGGGTTCGTACGGTACGGCCTGGCCAATGAATCGAAGCAGCGTAACAAGCGGCTGAAGTCGTCCGATCTGGTTGGGTGGCGCCGCCGCGTGATCACGCCTGCGATGGTTCCGCCGCAAGGGTTGCTGATCGGCCAGGCCGTACTGCGCGAAATGAAGGAACCCGGTTGGATCTACACGGGCGACGAACACGAAGAAGCGCAATTGCGCTGGCTTCAACTTGGACTATCAGACGGATGTGACGCGGCGTTCGCGACAGGTCCGGGGAGCTTCTTACCATGAACGGTCAAGTCATGTTGTACGGTACTGACGGTTTCCCGACGTTCCGTGTCAGCTTCGAAAAGGTCGGCGGATACGCAAAGCTGAACGCCGAAGAAGTGACGGGTTGGTATTCAAAAGATGAACCGTGCAGCTTTCAGCAAGCCTGCTCGCTTGACGTGAAGTGGGATGGCGATGCGCACTGCAACATGGGCGACAGCGACGGCTATATGTACTTCGGCGGCGTGCATGACATGGCCAAGCATTGCAACTGTTTCCAGGTGATGTACGCAATGGGCGAATGGCTGCACGGTGGTTTCCCAACATAATGCATCCAGCGTACAACCAAGGCCGCAAAGCACGTAGACAGGATGTGTCCTACGAAGACCGCCCGTATGCGCGCAGAAGTCTTGCCTGCACGTGGTGGTCCGCTGGGTGGAACGATGCGGATTTGAAATGTACTACTACATCAACCGAACAACACGAATGGTCAGAGTTGAATCAGACCCCATCAGTTTCGATGGTTGGGAGCTGGTAAGCCTTGACGACTGGAACGCCTTTCGGGTCGAAACTTTCAACATGAAAAGGTCTAAACGCAAATGAGCCAACCAACTTTCCGATCCATGCGAGGCGACGGCACTGTCAAGCGCGGCGAAGCGAACAGCATCCGCCTGGAAGACATCCATGAACTGCCGGGGTTCAACATCATCCGTGACTACACGTCGCCAAAATACCAACAGGACGTCGACGCGCTGGTCGCGTACCTTGAGGCGGGCGGCACCGTTGAAGCGCTGGAAGTGCGCCCACGTGCTGAAGGTGGCGTGTGGGTTGTGCAAGGCCATACCCGCCGCTTCGCTTACCAAAAAATGGATGCACGTGGCACTTTGATGCGCACCCCGAGTGCTGACGACCCGACGGTTTTGGAAGCGTGGATACCGATCAAACCCTTTGTTGGGAATGACGCCGACCAACTTCTACGGCAGGCCACCAGCACAAAACGTGCGGAAGTTGATCCGCTCGGGCTTGGCCGCGTTTACAACAAACTGTTGGCGATGGGCTGGACCGTCAAACAGATCGCCGAACGAAGTGGGGAGAAGGTTCCGACCATCAAGCGCATTCTTGACCTGGCTGCCGGCAACCATGACGTGCATGAAATGGTGAAGGCCGGCGAAGTATCGCCAACCATCGCAGCGGCGGCCGTACGCACCCACGGTGACGCAGCCGGCCCGGTGCTGGCCGAACAGTTGACCCAGGCCAAGGCGAGCGGCAAGAAGCGCGTTACGGCGGCGGTCGTCAAGCTGACGTTCGATGAATGGTTTGCCGGTTGGGCCGAAGGTCAAGATGGTGGGGATGCGTACCGCGACCTATTCGGCATTGTTTGGGCTGCTGCACGGGCGGGCAAATGAAGACGATCAGCGAAAGCCGTTGGTTCGACGAAGGGTGTAAGGCACATGAGCGCGGCGAAGGTCTGGACGCCAACCCGTACGCTGAAGGTTCACCGAAGTGGTACATCTGGAACGAAGGCTATAAAAGCGTTACACAGTAACAAACTGGACACCTAACCATAACTAACGTACGATCCGCCGTAACCGTAATTAATGAGGCTTTACCGATGGCTAAAACACGAATGGCGCCCGCTGAACGCAAGGAACAACTCCTGCGCGTGGCGATCACCCTGGCCGAGAAACACGGCTATAACAAGATCAACCGGCTAATGATCGTCGATGCGATGGACGGCGATATCACCGATGGTCTGGTTAGCCGCTATTTCGGCCAGCGCCATTCGTTGCGCCAAGCCGTACTGTTCGCGGGGATTCAACGGGAGAACCTGACCATCTTGGCGCAGGGCCTTGCATTGGGTGATGTTCACGCTCGCAAGGCCCCAGCCGAGTTGCGCAAAGCAGCTGCCGGTGTGGTCGATGCATGGCGTGAAGCGCTATCGATTTGACAAATCATAATTAACGATCTATACCTATAAGTGCCGCACAGACACGATAACGACGGCGCAGTATGGGCAAGGATGCTACCCAACCTAATCAATTGAGGTAGCTGAAATGGACACTTTTGCAGCAGTATTTGTTGATCTTGCAAGCGCATTCGAAGTGGTCGAGACCGTCGCCGGCCGATTCTTTGGAGTGATGCGCGATAACGACATCAACACCCTGGATGAACTGAACGAGCAGGTAACCGCAGCCTACGTGGCCAACGGTTGGAGCCAGACCAAAGGGCGACCTAAGGCCGGCGCAACCGAAAAGCCCGCACCCGACATCGTTCAAACCTACGTATCAATCGCACGGCGCGGCCTGGATCTTGGGCTTGATGTGAAGTCGTTCGAAACCATGTACCAGTTGCGCAAAGCCATTGCCGAGACACCGACCAGCCATGCGAGTGGGCCTGAACGCTTGCCCGAGCTGAAAGGTATCTCGATAGCCGACCCGAACAAGCTGACCGGCAGTTTTTGCCACGATGTCGCGGTGTTTACTCGGGTGCTGCCGGAAGACAAGCGGCTTGAAATGGAAGACCGGGTGCGCAAGGTCATGAAGCGTTACGAACGGTATGTGTACAAAGCGCTATCGGCCGAATAGGTTGACCGATCCACCATTAAGGGCCGCCTAATTAGCGGCCCTTTTTATTTCTGTTGCACGAATCGTTAATTATGATTTATAGTGAATCCATCGAAACGAACAACGGAGCAAGACGAGATGAACAAGCTCAAAGTTGAAATGGACGCCTACGCTGACGGCAGCATGGCTTACAACGACGGCAAGACGGCGCACGACAACCCGCATGCACCGGAAAGCGTTCAAGGCGCGGCATGGCTTAACGGTTGGTCGGATGCTTTCGACTTCGACAACTCGGTCCCGTCTGAATTTGAACTCTAACCAACCCCGCCCACCTCAAGCCCCTTAATTGGGGCCTTGCCAGCACCAACAACAAAGGAATGACCCACCATGAAAACCATTGATTTCTCCATCGGCTACCTGCGTCCAATGGACCCGTGGTTTGTCGTTGTGCAGTTCTACCTGTACGGCGAAGACTTCAACACCCCGTATTGCCCAGTTGAGTTCCGGTGATGGGCTGCCGTAACTGCAATTTCACCGGCCGCGTTGCGCTGACCAACAATGACGGCCAGGTCTACGAGTATCGCAAATGCCCTGAATGCACGTGCAAGGCGTGCGATGGTGCGCAATTCGTATGGACCGATGCGCCAGACGGCCTACGTCTTCGTAAAGTTCCCTGCTATCTGTGCCGGCCGGATAGATTCGACGCGCACGTTCGGTTGTTCCGCAGGTTGGCGCGTGTTGACATTAAATTACTGATAGATCCATGTTCCATATCCGTAACTGGGAATCACGTTACGGCCGAACGTGCGCTTGACCCACGGCTGGATCACAGTAAGGAGTTTTACGAGTCCGTGTATCGTGGCTGCCTGAACCGTTTCGAACGCTTTGCCCGCTGGATAACCCATAACAAAAACGGGAGCAAACGCTAAATGTTCGCCATCGTAACCGCAATACTGATCGCCACTGCACCGGGTGTTGAGCCCGACAACTTGGCCGCGTTCTTCACTGCTGACGGACCTGCGTTGTGCGCGGCTGTTGCCCAAGGTCTGAACAGCAGCAAACCCGAAACCCTGTACGTGTGTGAGGTATCGCATGAGTAATCTAATGTTGACGCGCAAGGCTGGCCAGCGCGTGCAGGTCGGTGCGGCTGACTGTGTGGTTGAAATACTGCGGGTTGGACCAGCCGAGGTAATCATCAAGGTTGGCGGTCAGCACGAAAAGCTGCGGCCAGGCAACAAATTAAACGTGGTCGACCGTGCGCTGCTGACGGTCGTATCCATCGCTCGGGGCTACGTCAAGCTGGCATTCGAAGCCGACCGCAGCGTGACCATCATGCGTACGGAGCTGCTGTCATGAGTCGCGTGTGCGATTGCTGCCAAGGTCGTCTGCCCTGTACCTGTAAGATCACTGACGCGGACATGGCCCGTTACGCGCCGGACCCTTACCGCAAGGCCGTAGCAACGATGGTGCGCACAGAGTCCCACCCTTTCGGCGATCGCGTGGTGTTTCACTTCAAAGACGGTTCAACCCTGGCGTTCAAAAAGACCTATGAAATCGAACCAAGTTAAGAAGGCCGAAAAGCTGGCAAAGGACAAGGCGAAGGGTGTGAAGAACATGACTTTGCCGGCCATGCCAGCCACTCAGGCGCACCTTGCGGCACTGCAAGCGCGCTACCACGTGGACGACTGGCGGGAGTTGGTCACGCTGCTGTTGAAGGCCGTCCACGATGGCGAGTTCCCCGACGTATTGCCGGTGCCACGGCACGAATATAAACCTTCCGAAAAGGTGCTAAAGCGCTTAGTGCGCGCCGGTATCCTTCAGGCTGCTGAACAGGATGAAGATGATGGCGAATAAATACGTGCACTGCACCGGCCATGTTGACGCATTGCCGGAATCGCGCATCAACCAGCGGCACACGGTCGTCTCTGACGACATCGAACTGACCTGCAAGGCGCTGCGAGCGTGCGGCTACCGTGTGCACCTGAAGGAGAAGAACGGCGCGCAATGGGTGATGGCGGCCAAGGGCATACAGGTCCGGTACGCGCACTGGCACCCGCTGACCAACATCACCCAGGCCATGCAGTTGTTGATAGATGCGCCAGGGTGGATGCAAGTCACACTTGACCACCACAATGCGAAAGCGTTCGTCGTCGGTGAAACTAGCGTTCAGGTCGGCGATTTCATTCCACAGAACCTGATAAACGCACAGTGCCGGGCTATCGTAACCGCTTGCGCATCACTGGAAGTCGTGAGATAGTTTGCGCGTACCTAAAAGGGGTTGGCGGTGCATCCCGGCTTCGGCCGGGTTTCTTTAGCCTAGAGTCCCGATCATAATTAACGATTGTGAGGAATAAAATGGACACTTTAGCCGAACGGGTTGCTGCTGCGATCCTGGCTTACAATAAGACCGTGTGCGTGATGTCGCCGAACACGGTCTACATGGGTCGCGCTGAATATTACGCCGCAGTGCGCGATAACCGCGAAGCCGGTCAGTTCATGGATCTGGCCATCGTCCGCGTCGAATTGAGCAACTACTTGCAGGTGGCACGGGTATGACCATTACAACTGAACAGGCCGATGCGTTGATCGCGCTGGCCGCTGCACTGGAAGCCTGCCACAAGCTCAACATGAACGTAGTTGGCCGCGAAGATAAGCAGGTGTCGTTGATGATCCACGGGCAACACCGTGTGATCACCCACACCCTGGACCACAAGGCAATCCGTGCAATGTCTGAAACTTGGATTGGGGCTAATCCAAACGCTTTGCGGTTAGTGAAATGACCGTCAAGTTGGTTGGTACGGTACACACTGGGGCCGAAGTGTTGGTAGAAGGCGCCGTCTGCAAAGTGCGCTGTGCTTGTGGCCGTGAGTTCGCCAAGGCCCGTACGGGTGTCCTTCAAGTTCGGGCGAAAGGGTTCCATCTGCGTTGCTGGCAGTGCAAGTGCGCAGCACATAGCGAGACGGCAACTCGCCAAGCTGAGAAACGGAGCATGAACTAATGAGCAGTAAAATTGAAGTAGATCGCGATGCGTTATTGGCCGCCGCGAACCAGCTAAGCAACTGGGGCAAGACAGTTATGGCCGCCCCGCTGTGGGAAGTCCTCGCCGCCCCTGTCGTCGAGCGCCAGCCTGACGCGTTTCGTTTCAAATGGGATTACGACCATGGTAATGGCTGGAGTCGTGGCGCGATCCGTTACGTTGAAACCATGGAAGAAGTCGAACACGAAGACAAATCGACTTGGCGAGAAATTACCGCGCTCTACACCGCCCCGCCCGAACTCGCCGAACTGCAAGCCCCAACGAATGGCGCGCTTATCAAGGATCTGACTGAGGTCATCGCCCAGCAGGCTGCTGAAATCGAGCGGCTGAAGGGTGGGCAGGGTGAGATCGCCGGATACGCATCGCCCACTTCGCGAGGATACGGTAGCTGGCTTTTCCCGACCGAACAGAGCGCCAAGTCCCACATGCAAACCGCATTGAGCGGCGGCCCGATGAAGGCCGACATAATCCCGCTCTACACCTCGCCGCCCGCGCCGGTATCGGTGCTGCTGGATGAGCGTGAAGAGTTTGAGCGGAACTACCTCGCCGAAGCATTAGAGCGCGACGGTGATGAGTATGTCCGTATGGCGGTGCGGATGGCATGGGAAGGATGGCAAGCCCGCGCCTGCCTCGACAAGGTCAAGGAGCTGAATCAATGTGCACCATAGCGGCTTTGCTCGTACTGGCCTGGATGGGGTGGATCTGGTGAAGATAATTTACGAAGCGTTCAGAATTGAAGACCGTTATACAGTAACAGCGCAACTTGGCCGCATCCGGTACTACACGTCGATCCCCTGCGTACAATGGCACGGGTTCGACGCTCACCGCCGCCGTTACTGGCCCGGCCGCATTCAATACATGGCCCAAACGAATCTGACCCCGCCATAGTGCGGGGTTCTTATTTATGATCTACTAGACGGGCCAACGATCCTAATTACAGGTGCTTCAATGACCGAAGTTACGCTTGCCCAAGCGCTGGGCGGGATGCTTGCTATTCCCCAATTTTTCGTGTGGCGTCTGGTATGGTCCGCTGCCGAGAACAAGTTTCACAAGACCCCCTGCTACCCTGACGGCTCTGTTTACATCATGGAAGCCCGCGACCCTGCCAACTGGAAGACGTACGCCGAAGCTGTGGCCATCATCGAGCGTCTGGCCGGTAACGGTGTGCAATACGCGCTCGGCTTCTACCTGACCGCCGACACCGGGTATTGGTTCTTCGACTTGGACGGCTGCCTGAACACCGCCACGGGCGAGTTGAGCGCCGAGGCCGACTACGCCATGCGTGCGCTGCCTGGCGCGCTGTGTGAGTGGTCCAGTTCGGCCCGTGGCCTGCACTTCATTGGGCGTGGTGCCGTACCGGCGCACCGTTGCACGTACAAGGCCGCCAACCTTGAGTTCTACACCGAAGGGCGGGGCATTGCGTTCGGCCTTACCGGGATGGCCACGGGGTGCGCTGATACCGACCACACCAACGCCGTGCAGGTGATATGCGCCCATTGGTTCCCGCCTACGCCTGAGGCTACCCACGGTATCGGTCCACGGCCTGAATGGCGCGGTCCTGCTGATGACGGGGAGCTCTTACGGCGTGCTATGGCGTCGGGCTCGGTTGCCAGCAAGTTGGGATATAAGGCGTCGTTCGCCGATCTGTGGAACCGCAACGTGCCGGTATTGGCCAAGTCGTTCCCGCCGAGCAAGGATGACAAGGAGTTTGGCGAATCTGAGGCTGACGGCGCATTGGCCATGCAGTTGGCGTTCTGGACCGGCTGCGATGCCGATCGTATTGAACGGCTGATGCTGCAATCGGCCCTGAAGCGCGACAAGTGGGATAAGCGCAACCACGAAACGTATCTGCGCGAACTGACCATCGCCAGGGCGTGCGCATCGGTTAGCCGGGTATTGGTGGACGAAGAGAAAGTGCAAAAGCTGGACGTCACCGTAACGGCCGAACAGATGGTCGCTATGGAAGACTGGATCAGCCGTGTGGTCAACGCTGAAGAGGTTGATCTACGCAATACGGTCATACCGGCTATCGCAGCAGACCGCACCATTGAAATGTTGGACCGCGAACGCCTGGCGCTGCTGATCAAGGAACGGTTGGGCGTGTTCCAGATCCCGGCGACTATTGGCCAGTGCCGCAAGATGGTCAGCATGCAGGCGGTGGATTCGGAGGTAAGTACCGATATGGCGTTGCCGGCCTTCGCCAGCGAACACCTGTATATCGAGAACGGTGACCTGTTCTTCGACATCACCACCGCGACGGAAAAGACCTACGCTACGTTCCGGGCCAACTACAACCGGGAAATGCCAAGCAAGCAGAACGGCGACAAGGAAGACGCTGCAAAGTGGTGCCTTGAGCGTTGGAACATGCACACCGTGTTCGACACCATGTACGTTCCGTGCAATGAACCCATCTTCACCTACCAGGGCCGCAAGCACGCCAATCTGTACACCCCTGCTAGCCTGCCAGCGGTCGCCGAGTACACCACAGTAGGGGTGCATGGCATCCAGACCTTCGCGGCGCTGTTGGAGCGCTTCTGTAGCAACCGCGCCGACGTGTACGGCACAGTCCTGGCGTGGATGGCGCACAACGTTCAGAACCCCGGCGTGAAGATCCGTTGGGCGCCGATCTTGAAGGGCGTACAGGGCGACGGTAAGTCGCTGTTGACCAGTGTGCTAGCGGCGGCCATGGGCGAGCGCAACGTAAACTCTGTCGGGCCGTCCGTGGTGATGAACCAAGGGGGCTTTACCGATTGGGCGCACGGGGCGTGTGTCATAGGTATGGAAGAACTGAAGATGGAAGGGAAGAACCGCTACGCCATGGCCAACGCCTTCAAGGACAACGTTACTAACAGCCGCGTCACCATCAACCGCAAGGGGCGTGGCCTGCTACCGATCATCAACATCAGCAACTTTATTGCCTACACCAACTTCACCGACGCCGTACCGCTTGAGGACAACGACCGCCGATGGTTCGTGATCTTCAGTCCATACCGCAGCATCAGCGACGTTCTGACGGCCAACGGGCTGTCAACTGTGGACGAACTCGGCAAGGCCTTCGACGCCGTGTGGGAAGCCGTACACAACCACCCTGGCGAGCTGCGCAAGTGGTTGCTTGAATTGCCCATACCTGAATGGTTCAAGCCAAACGGCCATGCGCCCGACACCCCCGAAAAGGCGCGGATGCGCGCAAGCGGTGAAGACGAAACGCACGCTATCGCACGTCAAGTGATAGCCACGGGTGCGCATGGCGTTTGCACTGAGGCTCTATCTAGCGCATGCCTGTCTAAAGCGATAGAACGGGTGTATCTGACCGAAGGGTTGGAGATACCTAAGACAACGAAGCTTACGAAGATGCTGACCGACCTAGGATACAGCTCGCAAGGGTTGGTGAAGTGGAACGGTCACCCGCATCGCGTTTGGACTCTATCTAACATGAGCAATGACGACGTTCGCTATCACCTAGATACAACGGTAACGAGTAACGTAGTTGGTGCCTAAGCTGGCGAATCTCGTTACCCGTGTGAGAGTCTTGTTTTTATTACTATTTTTATTAAAAGGTAACAAGTAACAAGATAAACGACTGTGCAGCTGGAGTGATTGTGCATATACAGATACGTTGTACATGATGGTGTGTTTGGTATGTGTCATATGTGGGCCAGCCGACTAGTTTTGTCTTGTTACCCGTTACCTGTTACCCGAAGGAGTGAACGCAATGACTAGAAACGATATAGATAGAGACGTCATGCAACGTTCTGTGGCTGAAGCGATGACGTTCGATGGTGTATTGCTGTCGCATCGGATAGGCCGGAAGGTTATGCCGTATCTGTTGAAGAATCAGAACGAATGCGACCACGTGACGTTGATCGTTGACCGATGCATTGCTGCCGGTTATCTGGTTCGCATTAGACGCGGGCAATTCATGATGACGGCAAGCGGCGTGCAATGGTTGAACGTTGACGCATCGTTGATTGGAGTGGGAGCGAGCAACGTGGCCAACACGCCATGAGTTGCCCGAGCTGTGACCGACGTAGAGCTTGGTTAGCCAAGTACATGAAGCAAGCATTGGAGAGAGCCCGTGGAATCATTACTGAAAGAGATCCTGCAACAGATGGTCAATCAGCATTACGAACAGCGGTTGACCAACACACTGTTGACCGAACTGAACGACAACCTGATAGCGATGTTGAACGCGATGAGTGAAGACGCTGACCCCGATAGTACACCACTGGTAGACATGGACGGGAATGCAGTCTGATGCCGACCAGGCCAAAGCGATTGAAGCGTGCGCCTGATGACGTACCGCAGCACATGCCACGCGAGACAGCCAACGAGCGTGGCTACACGTACCGTTGGCAACAGGTGCGCGCTGGCTGGCTGCGGTCGCACCCGCTCTGTGTGCGCTGCGAGGGAGACGGGCGCACGGTGGTTGCAACGGACGTCGATCACATCGTGCCGCACAAGGGCGATATGAATCTGTTCTGGGATATCGAACACAACGTACAAAGTTTGTGCCATAGTTGCCACTCTGCTAAGACTGCTGAAGAGGATGGCGGATTTGGAAACAAGATCGAAACTGTGCCTGCAATGCTCAAGTGAGTTCAGTTATTCAGTTGGGAAAGGGCGAGACAGGAAGCACTGTAGTGATGCGTGCAGGCTTGCGCATCAAAGAGTGCGCAAGGCAGAGCAGTACGCGTCGTTGCCTTCATGCAAGGTCACGGGTTGTTCAGGTAGAGCAACCCGTGTGAGCGCAGGCATGTGCGAGCGGCACTATTGCTGCGTTAGGCGTACGGGGTCGACAAGACCTAAGCTGCCAAGGATACGCAAGCTACACGGCGGCTATGTTCGCATGCGCAAGCCAGGGCACGCACTTGCTGACTCTGCCGGTGGCATGTACGCCCACCGCTATGTGGCATACGAAACGCATAGTGGCGAGTGTCCACATTGCTTCTGGTGTAGCGCACGCTTGGATTGGTCTGTTGCAGTGGTCGACCACCTTAACGAAGACAAGACTGACAACCGTCCAGAGAATTTGGTTGTTTCATGCAACGGATGCAACAGAGCGCGTGGGGCATTGCTCCCATTCATTGCACGTATGACCGATACCGCATGGCCTGCTTTCATTGCACAGGCTGAACGGTATAGGATGATAAGTAACGATGAACGGAATTCGTTCTAACTGATAAACATTCTCATTTCTATCGATTGGATAGGGGTGGGGAGGGTCGAAAGTTCGGAACGAATTCCTTCTAGAC
>Ga0182005_1000189_pt1 | contig 42264 bp, 40 predicted proteins | sample Sormic07211103_1_FD_123021 | JGI IMG/M metagenome (GOLD analysis project Ga0182005, IMG submission 123021) | Rhizosphere microbial communities from Sorghum bicolor, Mead, Nebraska, USA - 072115-103_1 MetaG | ecosystem: Host-associated > Plants > Roots > Rhizosphere | place: USA: Nebraska...
CAATGGGGGTATCGCCGGGGTATAATACAATGTCTACGGCGGTGGGGTTAAATACTTCTTACTTTAGTACGGGGCTGACAGGAAAGGTGGATTATTCTTTGCATGATTTCGAAGGCGAGCTGTCTGTATATTATAATTATAACAGCAGCCTGCCTGCGAATTATCAGCCGGATTTCCCGTTTTTGTCTCCTACTGTGCGATATCGGTTTTTGAAAAAGAAAGCGGGGCAGCTGAGTGTGTCTGTGAAGGATTTATTGAATCAGCAGTCAGGTGCGAGCAGGATGGTTGGGGCGACGAGTGTGATAGATAGTTGGACGCAAACGAGAGGGCGGTATGCGCTGTTGATGTTTACGTATAATATCAGTCAGTTTGGGGGGAGAAGTATGCCGGGGGCATTTTAAGGTAAACAACCAGTTTGCTCATTGTAAGAATTTCACAACCTGATCTTTAATCCCATTTTATTCTTCATAGTCAGCAATGCTTCTGCATTCCCTTTCGCATCATCTACGGGATGATGGGTATGCTGGGTCACACGCAGGTGTTTGAAGTTTTTAAACATATCCTTTTCCATTCCTTTGAATAGGCTGCCTAGGTTTTGTGAGCTGTGCCCAAAGGGATTAGTGCCGATGAAGTGATGGAAGTACCACGCAATGAACATACTATCAAACCCGTTGTTGTCGCTGATCAGGATCGGACGATCTTTGCCACAGACGGTTTCAATCCATGTTTTAAAATTGGCCATGACGGATTTCGGGTCGTTGAAAGACTTTGTTTCTTCTCTGCTAAAACCAGATACAGCGAGTGCTTCGGGGATATAGTTTTCGGAGATGGGGGCTAATTGACCATAAAAGGTCTGGTCTAAATTTTCGTTTACGAGAACGGCACCGAATGAAATCATGGAGAAGTCTCCGGGTATAGGGCCATCGCTCTCGATGTCTACCATAATGTAAGGCATGGGGTTACAATTTAATTTACTAAAATCTGCGCAAGATACAGCAAAATGTGTAAACTCCAAAAAGGGTGTGGGGCTTAAATTGCGGTATGACCAGATATCTGACCCTCTTTTTGTTGTTTTGTGCTAAGCTATTTTTGGTGCAGGTACTTTTGCCACTGCTACTTTTAGGGCAGGTACTTTTGCCACAGCGTCTTTTTGCCCAGCATCCTGGTGCAGTGATGCTTTCTCATGCTCGATTTAAAACAAGTGATGCTGCTGCTGACTGGTCTTCGCCATCATTGAATGATCAATCGTGGAAAGAGATAGTGGCAGGGAAGGTATGGCAGGAACAGGGGTATCCTGATTATCATGGGTATGCGTGGTATCGGTTTCATGTGCGGTTGCAGAAAACGGGGCGTTGGAGGGATAGTTTACGCATCTTTCTGGCGCATGTGAATGATGTGGATGCGACGTATTTGAATGGGGTGTTGATTGGGAAGACGGGGAGTATGCCGGAAGATCCGGGAGGGTATGTAACGAAGTGGCCGAATGTGCGGTCTTATCACCTGGCGGTAAATCATCCGGCGATAAAGTGGGGGCAGGAGAATGTGATAGCGGTAAAGGTGTATGATGGTGGTGGTACTGGTGGGATTTTTATGGGACGGCCATTTGTGGATATGCTGGAGAAGGTGGATGGAGTGAGTGTGAGTTTGGGGCGTATCCGGAATAATTTTGGAATACGCATAGACGGGACGTTTATTTATGAGGTAGTGGACGAGGGTAAGTCAATAAAAAAAGTAACCAGCGTGTATAGTCTGGCGCCATTTGAAGAAAAAGAATTTCCTTTTAATGCACCGCGGAAAGATGGAATTGTATTCAAGTATGCCTTTCAGGAAAAAGCTACCGGGTTGAAAACTTCCGGGCAGATAATAGTCCCTTATATACAAACGCCAACTATTAGTCCATTTCCTAAAATTAATAATGCGGCTGTCTTAGGTGCGCGTCCGGGGCATCCTATATTATTTAGAATTGCGGCTACGGGTGAGGGACCTTTGACTTATAAGGTAACTGGTCTACCGGCCGGCCTGGTACAGGAAGGAAACATCATAAAAGGCAGCATCGCGCTTAAAGGTAATTACTATATTAATATTCAGGTCTCCAATACACGTGGGGCTACTACCAAAAACTTATTGATCAAAGTCGATACGCTTTTACAACTAACACCACCAATGGGTTGGAATAGTTGGAACTGCTGGGGTGTGCGTGTAAGTGAGGATAAGGTAAAAAGCTCCGCGCAGGCATTGTTGGATAAAGGGCTGGCAGATCATGGATGGTCTTACATTAATATAGATGATGGCTGGCAGGCGGCGGCACGGAATGCAGATGGGAGTTTATCGCCGAATGAGAAGTTCAGTGATATGAAATTATTAGGTGATTGGCTGCATGGTCATGGGTTGAAATATGGAATTTATTCCTCTCCTGGTCCGTTAACTTGTGGTGGATTCATTGGGTCTTATCAGCATGAAGTGGCGGATGCAAATGCTTATGGAGCGTGGGAAGTAGACTATTTAAAATATGACTGGTGTAGTTATGTACAAACGGATACTTCATTGGCGGCTTACATTTATCCGTTCAAAGTAATGCAGGATGCACTGGCGGTTCAATCACGTGATATAGTATACAATCTATGTCAGTATGGAATGAAACGGGTGTGGGAATGGGGACCTGCGGTAGGTGCGCAAAGCTGGCGAACCACGGAGGATATAGACGATACCTGGGAGAGCTTATACAATATCGGATTTACACAGGGGCCGTTGGCGACCTTTGCAGGGCCGGGTAAGTGGAATGATCCGGATATGATGATAGTAGGCCAGGTGGGTTGGGGAGAGAGTCTGCATCCGTCGAGGTTGACACCAGATGAACAGTATACGCATGTGAGTTTGTGGAGTTTGTTATCAGCGCCGTTGTTGATTGGTTGTGATATAAGTAAGCTGGATAGTTTTACTTTGAATTTATTGACGAATGATGAGGTGATTGCGATTGATCAGGATACGTTAGGGAAGCAGGCGGTAAGAGTGAAAGATAATATATGGGTGAAAGAATTGGCGGATGGTAGTCAGGCGATTGGCATCTTCAATCTGGATACGGTATATCGTGATTTATCAATAGATTTGAAAGAGACGGTATTGGTGCGTAATGTATGGAGGCAGGAGGATGAAGGTGTTTTTAAAGACACGTATCATGCAAGGATACCGCCGCATGGGGTCAGGTTGATAAAAGTAACGCCGGTTCTCACAGCACAACTTGCAATCAATAATAAAGAACTCGCCAGTGCTATTCCGTCTACTTTACATGGCATCTTCTTTGAAGAAATAAGTCATGGTGGAGAAGGTGGATTATATGCAGAAATGATCCAGAACAGGGGGTTTGAAGAAAGTCGTATCCCGGCAGGAACGCGGTTAGTGAATGGTATGCTGGAGGCACCACCTACAACATGGAAAATGGATTGGCCATATAAGAGTGAATGGCCGGCATGGTCGGTCAGTGGATTAGGTACAGGTTTAGGTGCAAGTTCTAGCACAAGTTTAGATACAGGTTCAAGCACAAGTTTAGGCACGAGTTCAAGTACAAGTTTAGGCACCGGTTTAGGCGCGGGTAGCGTAACATTTCCAGTGTCTGGCACTAATGCAGGTGCTCTTTCAGGTAAAGGAATAGCTTCTTTAACTACCGAACATCCTTTATCATCCGCTTCCCCACATTCATTAAAATTACAGGCACCTGCCACATTAACCAATGAAGGCTTTTGGGGCATAGCTATAAAAGCTGGCGAAAGCTACAAACTCTCTTTTTACTTAAGAGGGTATAAGGGTTCGTTAACCGCGGGATTAAAAGAAGGCAATCATCAAATAGCTTCCCACCAATTTGAATCTGCTGGTGGCGACTGGCAGAAATATGAATGTACTTTTATTCCTGCTCTTACATCCGACTCTGCAAAATTTGTATTAGACTTCAGTTCCAAAGGTCCCGCCTATGTAGACTTTGTATCCTTATTCCCTGTCCGCACTTTTCATAACAGGCCAAATGGCTTACGCAACGACATCGCTACACTGATAGACAGCCTCCACCCTTCTTTCGTAAGATGGCCTGGTGGATGCTTTGTAGAAGGCATCACGATCGAAAGTGCGCCTAACTGGAAAAACACCATAGGAAAACTAGAAGACCGGCCTGGCACCTTTAGTCCATGGGGATATTGGAGCAGTGATGGTTTTGGTTATCATGAATACTTACAATTCTGTGAAGACATCCACGCAGATGCACTGTTTGTATTTAACGCGGGCACTTCTTGTGAATACCGCAGTGGCACATCAGTTCCTGATTCGCTATTAGCTCCTTACATCCAGGATGCATTAGATGCAATAGAATACGCTACAGGTCCAGTCTCCTCCAAATGGGGCGCTTTGCGTGCAGCAAATGGCCACCCTGCACCATTCCCTTTGAAATATGTAGAAGTAGGCAATGAACAGCATGGACCCGTATATGCCCGTCGATATAATCTCTTCTATGATGCGATACACGCCAAATATCCTTCTATCATTATTCTCGCCAGCATGGGTATCGGAGATGTGAACAGACATACATTGGACAGTATGAAACATGTTCAGCGGGTAGATGAACATGCGTACAAGGATGCTTATTGGAGCATGCGAAATTTCGATCATTTTGATAAATACAAACGTGGTGACTGGGATATGTATGTAGGAGAATACGCGACCAATTCCGGTGTCGGCACAGGCAATATGCAAGCCGCAATAAGCGATGCGATCTACGTACTCAGCATGGAGAAGAATGCTGATCTTGTAAAGATGTCCTCTTACGCTCCCCTATTAGTAAACGAACACGACGTAGATTGGCCGGTGAATTTAATTCACTTTGATGCAGCGCGGAGTTATGCACGAATTTCCTATTACGCCATTAAACTACTAGCTGATAATAAAGCAGATTACAACATCCCCTCCACATTACGCATCTCAGCCGATAATGACAAACCATTATTCTCCGGCGGCATCGGCTTAGGCACCTGGGATACAGAAGCAGAATTCAAAGATATCAAAGTCAATGGGCAGGCATTTCCGCTTTCGGAATGGGCTTTTCCACGAGGTGTCTGGAAAGTTTCAGATGGTGTAATTTCCCAGACGGCCGAAGGCGCACAGCAACTAGCTGTTTTAAAAGGTCATTCATTTGATACGTATACACTGGAATTAAAAGCCCGTAAGACAGGCGGTGTCAATGCATTTATGATTCCATTTGCAGTATTAGACAGCAATACTTATTTACGTGCGCATATTGGTTCTTACTGGAACAGCCATTGTGTATTTGAAAGTGTGACAAACGGGTATGAAGTAGCGGGAATTACTGATCAAAAGAAACTGCATCCATTAGAAACAGGGCGCTGGTATGATGTGAAATTAGAAGTTGGCAGGGATACGGTGAAATGTTACCTGAATGATACGCTGATTATGACATATATCCCTCCGCAGAAATTCTACAGTATTGCTGGGAAGGCGGCGAATGGCGATATCATAGTAAAAGCGGTAAATGGGTATTCGACTTCTGTATTAACAGATTTAAAATTAGAAACAGGTGGCAAGCATGCGTTGTCTATTAGTACGATTAGTGCGGATGGGAATGCGGAGAATAGTATGGAAGCGCCTGTGCGATATGTACCATCGACGGTGATGGGGGATTCGTTGAAGGTGGTATTGAAACCTAATTCGGTCAATGTAATCAGGATAAAGGAGTTGTAAAATACCATTTAATGTCCTTATTCCTTTTCCCCGCAATACTTCCAGATGAGGATAAACATTGCATCCTCTATACGATGGCCTGCTGCAAAACGCCAGAACCCAAAAAGTTTTGTTAATAAAGACTCCCATCCAGATTGACGGGGAATCTTTATTTAAAAATCTACTCAACAATTTTTATCTTATTTCCTGTACACCCTTTTAATATGTCTATAGCCTTCAAAACATCTTTTTTAAATATTTGTGTCATTAATATTTTTTCAGTTCCATCTTGAAGTTTAAATCGAATAGTATTCGTCACTGTATACCTTGCAAACAAGCGACCAATCATCTCTATCAATATGAAATTAGCACGATCTCTTTTAAGATCCATTTCAATAGATTCTATATCACTAAACAATATCGAAGTTCTATGGGAAAACAAATCAACGGGATGTTTAAAAGTATGTTCGATACTATCTTTATAGACCCTTATTTGAGAATAACTATTGCTATAAAAAGAAATTAATAAAACTAAGAGAACTATAGTTATTAGAACCGGATTCGCACTGAAGTCTTTGGCAACATATATGGTAGCCAATAATATTATACTGTAGTTTAGAAAGGTTTTTAATTTGTCTAAAGATGATTCTACGAAAAAAAGCGGATCTCTATTGTCTGACATTTATTGTAGTTTTTGTATTATTTGTTTTAGCATTCTGACTAATTCTTTTGATTTGTCAAATTTAATGATCATGTCTTAAGATTCATTACCGCTAACTGCCAATAACTCTCGTCTTTAAATATCGCTTCCGCCAACTGAGGTCTTCTCTTGTGGTAGTATCCGGATCTCCTTAATATCCAATCCTCTGAATATAATATCGTCAGGTTTCATGCCATCAGGGTCGGAGTATCTTATAGGATTATTGAAAGAATGACTATTCTCCTTTGCGGGATATCAGATAAAAAACTGAAATACCTGGAATATCAGGCTGGATTAAAACCTACCGATGACGTGGCCATCATCAGAGTGCGCAGTTCTCATGATAATTCACCAGCTCAATAGGATTGTTTTCAAATTCAAACCCACTATACGCTGTCTGAATCTCATCCAGTATCTGCTCAATCTCTTCATGTAAAGTAGAAGAAACCAGTCGCTTACGAAACTCCTGGAACTCGGGCAACCCTTTCAGGTAAGTCGTCATGTGTTTCCGCATAGCGAAGATCCCCATCTGGGCACCTCTCCATTCAATAGATTTACTCAACTGGAGTTTGCAGGCAGCGACTCTTTCTGCGAGATCAGGTCCGGGGAGCAACTCACCCGTTTGAATATAATGTTTTACTTCCCTGAAAATCCATGGATATCCGATGGCCGCACGACCAATCATAATACCATCAATTCCATAACGGTTTTTATATTCCAGCGCTTTCTGCGGACTGTCTATATCTCCATTTCCGAATATCGGGATCTTGATCCGGGGGTTATTTTTCACCTTCCCAATGAGTTCCCAGTTCGCCTGGCCCTTATATAACTGGCAACGCGTTCTGCCATGGATAGCCAGCGCCTTAATTCCGACATCCTGAAGCCGTTCTGCGACGAGTTCTATATTTTTCGAATCTTCATCCCACCCCAGCCGGGTTTTGACCGTAACGGGCAGATGAGTGGCCTTTACGCAGGCTTCTGTAAGACGAACCATGAGGTCGATGTTCTTGAGCACTCCTGATCCGGCTCCCCTGTTCACAATCCCTTTAATAGGACAGCCAAAATTGATATCCAGCAGATCTGGCTGAGTCATGTCGACAATTCTCGCCGCCATGGCCAGTTTGTCCTCATCACCACCAAAAATCTGCACACCTACTGGTCTTTCTTCTCCAAATATGGCCAGCCGGCGACGGCATTTCTCGGTATCCTTTACCAATCCTTCGCTGGAAATGAATTCCGTATACATCAGGTCGGCACCATTCTCCTTACAGACTACGCGAAACGGCGGGTCGCTCACGTCTTCCATGGGCGCAAGGAGGAGTGGGAAATCAGGCAGCACTATTTGATCAATCTTAACCATATTCTATATAAGAGGTGCAAATGTAGTAAATAGTAGGCGATCCTAATGCTACACCAATAGCAAAAGGACATCAAACCGTTATTATAAGCTCACTAGAAGGTCACCTCTATATCAGTTTGATATAGAGGTGACCTTCTAGTGATGTATTAGTACTCAATTAGTATACTATTGGTAGTATAGTAGCATTATAGCTGCACTGTGAAAGCGAACTATGCATTATATTAATAGTGTAGTCCCAAAAATTGATTTTATGGCAATTGTTAAAAACAAAATGCTCCTGCTACTCCGAAAGGGTGCGCTCGGCGATCTGATCGTGATTTACGAGCGGAACGGGCAGATAATTATGGCTAAAAAGCCAAGTCCCTCCACGAAAGAGCCGTCAGTAAAGCAGTTAGAAGCCAGGTATAAGATGAAAGTAGCCGCATTGTATGCGAAGGAGATCCTGAAAGATCCGGAGTTGAGGGCTTATTATGCGGCCAAAGCGATCGGATTGAAGCAGAACGCTTACAATATGGCGGTAAAAGATGCTTATAACTCTCCGGAGATTCAAAATATCAGGTTGGAGGAAGAAACTGTGGTAGTGACAGCGAAGAATGAATTCAGGGTAGCGGCGGTAGAGGTACAGGTAGTAGATGCGGATGGGGTAATGGTGGAAAGAGGTGCGGCAGTGATGCGTAAAAATGGGGGGGATTGGTCTTATAAAGCCAGTTCGCTCCCTGCAGGAGGCAGGGTAATCGTGGTGGCGGTGGACTTGCCGGGCAATGAAACGCTGAAAGAGTTATTACTGAAGTAAAACGCTCTTTTATAACTACTGTTGGATTACGGGTCAGGATGGACAGGAATATACACTGTCTGTCTCAATACAATTTGATTTCCGGTTTACCAGGAACATTCATTCAGGTTATTGACTTAACCTTTTCCAGGCCCCGGTTTTCACGTCTATCGTCCACGGCTCAGGTTGTGGTAGGAAGAGTTTTCCGTCTCCTATCTGCAACGGCATCCAGAGGTAGGCAGAATTCCACTGTTCTTTTGGTTTCCAGATATCTCCCATGAAAATAACCGTCGTATCTACTTTCAGAAGCATGGTAGATTGCGAACCATAGGTTCTCTTTTCTGGTGGCGCGATGTCTTTGAACTCCGTCCACGGGCCTTCTAATGTAGGCGCCGTCGCATATTTATTGGGATTTGGATCCCAGCCGGTAAGGCGGGAGCCAATAGAGTAATACAGTCCTTTATAATGTACAATAGCCCCGCCTTCCATAGGTGCCTTTACCAGGCTCATATCCTTTTCCACGGTCATATAATCATCTGACAATTTTGCGATATGAAAACCATTCGGCCGGTCTTCAAATACAATGTACGCGGTACCGTCATCGTCGATGAACTGCCCGATATCCCGACTTTCAAAACCTAACGGGCGGAAGCTCTTTACATAACTATAATTGCCATCTGGCTTGTTGCTCACAGCTATCCCTACACGGGCAAATTTATAATCACGGCTGTCGAGGTGGAAGTACATGACGTACTTCTTGGATTTCTTGTTGTAATAAACTTTAGGTCTTTCCAATACCCAGTGATGACCAAGCTTTTCAGGATCTGATAATTTCAATACATCTCCTTTGAATGTCCAGCGCATCAGGTCTTTGCTGGCGTAACAGCTCACATAGCGGTAACCGGTGTCTAGTCCCTGGCGCCTTTCTTCACCATACCAATAATAAGTGTCTTTGATCTTGATGATGCCACCACCATGTGCCTGGATGTGATTGCCGTTGTTATCTGGCCAGGGAGCAGCAGGGTTGATCTGTGCGTGCAGGCTAGAAGCAAGTATAAGTAGGATACAGGTAAAGAAGTGTTTCATGGGCTATAATTGTCAGTGAGACAAATATAATAAACCCAGATCTGATATAAAAACCGATAGACTAATAATTCCGACCGCACAAAGAAAAGATCATTCCATTTCTGCAATAGCTCATAGTTTAGTGAATGTTGTCCATAAAAATGACCCAGGCAAACACTGGATTATTAAACAGCCCCCTTTATTATCCTATGAAAAGGGGACCGTTTAATTGTAATTGCTAATTTTTATCCTTACAGTATTAAGTCCCCGACCGCTTCTAACATCTTCAGATGAACTATGAATCATTTATTCTTTTGTAATCCCGTTAGATTCTTGAGAGAATAAAGATTCAAATAAGCGTAAGGTTAAGCCAAAACTGGTTTTTACAAGCTATTAAAATAGATCTGAACTATTTCACCTTATTCCTGGTATAATTTAAAATCATTACTAAGCAGGGTTTCAATAATATAGCTGAACCTTATCTATAAACTCCATAGAATTAGCAAGTATGAATGTGGGTGCTAAGTTATCACCATTGAACTTGAACACAGTCAAATCTGCCGTACCTGAATATTCATACATAAGTTTAGCGTATTCTTCCTTTGTTCCCAGTTCTATACATTGCTTTTCTGTTGGCACACACCACTCGAGGGCTCCTGCAATAACATATACACCAGAAAATACAATTTGAAAATTATGATAATATGAGGAATCATCACTACCGTTGACAATCAGTTTGCCGGCCTCAAAACTTGTTATCCACAACTCCATAAACTGATAACTCTGGACTTTGGTATTGATTTGATCTAATAAATCTTTATACACCATTGACGTAATTTTGAAAACTAGAATTTCGGTTTAATTTCATCTGGAGAGATATGAACATCATCATCACTATTTGTACGTTAGCTTAATTATCTGATTTCTTTAATTACCTGACTAAATGGTATTTCACCGGTAGTTTCTATCCCTTTCTGAAATTTTACACGGCCACTTGTATCAAGTTCCAAAAGTAAGCTATACCAATAGTCCCCACCCATACTTGACACAAGATTCATTTTTACTAATAAAAATGTTCGATCTAATCTTTTAAAAATCCCAAGATTGGTTGGCAACATTATTTCACTATCTGTTATCCTTGAAGCCAATTTTACATCTGTACCATTTACTACCAATATAGGATTATCAGCATTATCTTTTAATATACTTTTTAAGTTACCTGGTTTTCTTATTGAATCAATTAAATCGACATCACTTTTAATATATAAACTGCAAAAATTACCACCAATTGAATCTTCAAAATACAAAACCTCACTCGTATCATTTAGCTGATATACTGCGGGATTTATTCTTTTTTCAAAGTATGTTTTATCATACGTTCCGCTTTGTCTATTATCTGGCTCTATCATATCATTACCAGTACTGTCATTTAAAAGATTGCTATTAACATTCACAGAATTACCAACAATACTATCTTTTCCATTTTTGTCTGATCGCCGCTTATCATCAGAACATGAAATAAGTATTGTAAAAGACAAAAAAATACTACCAATTAAATGTGCCCTCATAGTTTACCGGTTATACTAATTGAAAATGATAATCTGTTAATTTATAAAATAAAGTGGATCCAATGTGTGTTTTTGATTTCACGTTTTATCCTCCTTGATACTTTTTGTTGTCTCAAATACGATTTATTGGGGCTCACCCATTTGCTAAAGCCGAATGTATAGCTTAAAATCTGACAATTCAAACATCGAATCTGTTATAAAAATCTTATTCTTCATAATTCCTATTTATTATTTTGGAATTACATATTCTATTAAATCTTTGATATTTCGGAAGGCCCTAATATTATTTGCCTTCATACTCTTTTCAACCGCTCCTCCCATCTTAGAACTAAATAACATCACTTTTTTTTGTATTCGGTTGAATATTATTTTGAATTTGTCTAAGCTTCCCTGCTCCACCCCCATCGTTAACTTCAATTATATAGTTATTCAACTCAATATCAAAATTCGTTAAAGGTTTCCCTGTTTGAGGATTCATTATTTTCCTCTCCACTGATAAAACAGAATATGGCGTAGCGGCTTCTATGGCTTCGGCTGTCGTCCTAACCAAAGGATCTCCATTGTCCCAAGGAATCTAACAGCACGTGCTTCTGTATATGCAATAGATCTCACTGCGCAGAAACAACACGTCCACTTTGGAGTATATTCTTGAATTTATCTTCAGAAATAGTGAACACAGACCTATTTCCTGTGGCCGGCCTGTTTAAACTAGGCTTGTATGACGTGATTAAAATGTCACCTTTTATAAACGAGCAATACCTCCCCTGCTACTTCTCTTACTGAGTTAATAAAATTCAATCTATTATTTATAACATATATTAATCTACCTGGAGCGTAAGTAGTACAGTCAACTATATACTTTTTATCGTCAAAATATACACTAGTATACAACCCTGGATTTTTGCTCATGCTCCTATTGGATGGCTCAGTATAAAGTGTATTTATTAACACATACATCTGTTCCTTCATCCTTTGATATAGCAAATCAAGCTTATTACCAGACAAGGAAATAGGTCGATCAATTTCAAACAACAAATTGAATTCGTACCCGAATATAAAAAATACAGGATAAAGAAATTGATAAGTTATACCATCTACGGGATGTTCTTCTTTATTAATAGAATTAATTAATATAATATGCATATTCAAACATTTAATATGAAGGCCGGATTGAGTATTATCTAAGTCAACCCTATCGGCAAAAACATTATAAATTCCAAATGACAACTGAATATTCAATCCATTAATAGCACCAAATGCAGACCACGCTGTATAAGACCATCTTTCTCTAACTCCTTGCCAATATTCATCCTTTGTTGGGAAACGATAAGTTGTTATGGTATTATCAATACTGGCTGCAACTTTCATGAATGGCAACCATTCGGGACTACCCATATTTTATCTTTGAACTTTAGTCGGACAACACTAATTTTTATCATAACATGAAAAACAGAGCTAAACTTACTCAGCTTTACTTCAGTCTTATTGCCTTAAATTCTTCTGCTACAATATAAGTTCTCGCGATAAACATTACGATAAGAGGTGGTTTGTTCAATTCCTGATTCAATCCATGATTTAATACCATACTCGTTTTAACCTTATGCTCTTCCAATAATGCCGCATACTTTAACATAAGTCGTTGAGGCCCTGTCGCAATAAGTCCTGCGCCCGCTTTTAATAACTTATCGAAGAATATATTTGGATTTAAAAAACGATCTACCTCTACATAACACTCAAATAATTCATTATGCAATAATGTCAAATCATAATATAACTTAAATATATCTTCCGGCACTCCTCTAAAATACAAACTTGTGTTTGTATCCTGATGTCGCCACAACAATGCATGCTCTGTATGACATTCAACGCTTGTAGAGGTCTCAGCTTTAATGTCTGCTTCTTTAAATCCTTTTATATTTATTTGCCAGCTTTGATCTACACCATCCTCTTCATCAATATATTCTGCCAATTTAAATCTTAAGATTAAATAAGGGATCTCAGCTTTAAAATCAACTTTCTCTACAAAGATTCTCCTGTCATCCGGATAATATTTATTTAACTCATCTAATAATTCCATTTTTTGCATTTTAACAGTTTCGTTTTTCCCCAAAGTTATAATTCCTCAAAAATTGGTCATTTTAATTATACTTTTCTTCTTTATTTTAAATTATTCGATCTATACCTGGAGCAAATAAATTCCACCTATTACAACTAGCGTATTACCAAAAATATCATAGTATATAGGTGTAATATTTAAAATTGAATAAGACATTAAAAATGCAGCAGCAAACGAAATACCAAACAGGATAAAAAACAAAACCCTCATTCTCATAATTACTTTTATTTGGAACCTTCAAAGGTATAAATAAGTTCTCTGTCCTGGGGCAACCTATAGTAAGAGTTATTGGGCATTGGGTATATAGATTTATCTTCAGAAGACTTTGTATCATATCGCCTAAATTAAAACGACCATTCGCTCCTGTATGTCTTTGCTTATAATATGCTTGAGTATAAAAAGGTTGGGCCTCAAGGATACAGCTGAGAGTTGGGTGATGTCTATATACTTTGTTATGAATCTGCTTAAACTGGCAGCAGGTTCTTTGTTGTCAGTACTGCAGATCTATTATTGGCTGGTAACAGAGGGCTATTAGACCATAATGGGGAATAGATCCGATGCACAATTTATATCCCGATATCTGAGACATTAAGAAGGGTAAATCGGTTCGGTGTAAAAATGAAAAATAACAGATCGGGAACTTATTCAGCAGACCCTACCTAGCTATCATGAACATTGAAAAGAAATGAAGCATGCCCCTCCATAACTGGGGGCTGGTGCTCCATCAATATATTACTATCTTTGAAAACAGATGTCGAATTTGATCAGTTGACTATGTGTTTACACAATATATTTTATAGTCTCGAAAATCATGGTGTCCACTTAAGGTAACAATATTTTGCAACCTGAGTGGCGTTATCGGACCAGCTAAGGATGTTTTCCCGCCTACAATTTAAGTTCCAAATTTAACGCCTGCGGGTGCTTCTAATGTAGAAGTAATAATGTTTTTGGTGTAGTAAAGTAAAGCCTCAACGGCAAATTTGCACGAATTCTTAGTATATTTCCCCAATACATTGCATTTATCCCAGAAATTGAAACGTTAGGTGTTGCCACTCCTGGTAGTTGGACAAACCATGCTGAATTTCCACCAGGTCTTAAAATGTTCCAAACATGGCCCAACTCGTGGCCCAATGAAATGTGAGTAGGAAATGTAACAGTTCCATTACCTCTTTCAAATAAAGACAGATCAAGTATCTCATTATCCTTAACATGAACAACAATGTCAGGAAGGGCATTTCCGGCAGCAAGATCCATGTAATATTTTGCCACTTCAGTTTCAGATCCTCCTGCAGGTCAAGCACCAAATTTCAAAATCAAATAGAGTTAATTTCCTTCAGACACAAAACTGGATGACACAAGCTTTCCTTGATCATACTCATCTATTTTCATGAGCTTACCTTGATTATCATAATATTTCCATATCCCTGTTTTTATAGGCTTGAATTCTCTATTTTTTATCAGTCTACGATTTAATGTCACGGGATCAGTTGCCCATAAATTAACTGTGTCCTCCTTAATTGCATCCTGATAATTACCACTAAAAACAATTGCTTTGCTTTTCATTTTATACCTCTCAATGTACATTGCTCCTCTACAGCTTTTAACAACCACTTTCAAATAAAAAGCTTCTCCCTCTTCTATAATAGTTGTGTCCAATGAAGTTTCTAGCAAAAATCCAGATCCGATTTCATCAAGAAATATATGTTGTGAACAGAGATTTTTTGCATTTTGAGCTCTTACCGAACCAACAGTCACCCCAAAAATTAAAAATAAGAACAGATTCTTTATCATATTTCTATAAAATTAAGCATTAATGCTGTATTACACTGGATTAATGGCGGTATAGTCAATGCGGAGGACATATACTTACAGCTGGATTGAGAGCTATCACAAGCCTGCTGTAATAACCGCACCTGGCTTTCTGTTAAGGAGGTACCTCTCGTACGGTTCAGATAGACGGTCAGGGAGGTATCCGTAGATTTTTTGAATGCTTTATATTCAACATTCAATACACGCAACTTCTCACATTCGCACTCCGTTGGTTTGGAATAAGTCACTTCATCAGCATATGCTCGTTGTTTGTCGTAAGCGGCAGGTGAAGTAATTAACAAACCATTACAATTGACCGTATCTGTTATACCTCTCGCCCGGTTGTAAGCGGCTATCACCTTCTGGAAACTATTGTCGCCTGATGGTGTACTGCTGGATCCATATAAGTGATCCTCATCTGAACCAGCTATACAGATTTGCTTCAACTGTGGAATAACCGTTGCTTTCAGATCTGCTATATCATAGTAGGTGCAGGATGCCGTCAGCTGGCTGATCCACGCATTTATATAACTATTACAATTGGAATCATAGCTGGCCTTCATGGCTGCATTCACTGAATCTTTTACCTTTGTTGTATCTCCACTGCTCAAATAACTGTAACCAGCCATTGTCAACGCACTTGTCGCGTCCATAAAACGAGGGCTCATGGAATCGGCGATCAGCTGATTGGTAGTAGGCGTACAATTCGCGGCCATCACAAGGTTGTCAATCAGGTTGTCTCTATATGCCATATACAGGCTCCGGAAGTTTCGCCACACCATATCCAGATCACCGGTACAGAGTGTAGATGAAAATGCTTTTGCCGGGGTGTTATAGGTGGTCGCACATGCTGACGTATTATCTGTACATTTCGTCATGATGGCAGCTACACTATACATAGACAAGGCATTGGTTCCTGTGCCACCTGTGTAATTCGACAACTTACCGGTTAAAGAAGCTGTCTGGGATAAGGGGTCGATATTTCTTGTGACCTTTTTAAAAGGGAATGTGATCGTATCCCCTACCGGGTTCAGATAACCGGAATCAAGTGCTGCGGCATATGTATCACAATTCTCAAAATTCCTGTCCCATTGAAGCGCCTTTTCATAAGATGCATATACAAGATAACGACAATACTCAGGGTGGAACTTAAGCAGTGCCTTGGCCCGTCGGAAGATTGCTTAATACCACGAGTGGATGCAACTACGGGTCCTTTACCTGGAGTTCCAGGCAGCGAGGTACTACGTTGTACCAGGCTCACTGCACAGAGGAAGAATAATATTAAGTATAGAAGTTTCAACTTGTTATTTAAACAGTTGTGATTAGGAATACGAACTTATAATTATATGGGTATAAGTGCTTTCTCTGATGGGTGTAACTATGACATAGATATTTTTTATAAAAAAAAAAGAATTGCGGTAATTCACTGACAGACTTGGCTAAAATAGAATGCTGGGGCAAAAATAGAGAATAAAAGGAATTTACAAAATAAATTGATTTCAAATACACAGCATTACCGATTGTGAGATAAATAGATTCACATAAGACTACTATTGCCTCAATTTTTACAAAAAAAACATCTTTATATAGACTTACTTACTCAATCATAGCAAGTTAAAATTTTGGAGGGTTAAAATACTTAGTAACAGCTCAATTTCCGGGAAGCATCTGAACTTCGGTATAGGCAAGGATCATATGATTTAGGGATAAGGGTTACTATTTTACCTTCAACAATTATACAAACTATTTTATGATTTATCTCCAATAATCAGGGCGAAGGTAATAGAATAAATAATTATTTGACTTTTTTTAAGGCTAAAAATTTAATGATTATTATCAGATTTTTAGAAATTATCAGGAATATAGTATTACACAAAAGGAGGAAATCACTTTCATACAACCCAATATTCTATATGCTCACTTGTATTTATCATGCAAGCCAATACCTTGTTCTATGAGGGAGCGAACTTTTTCTAATCTTGCCTGTCTGGTTTTTTCCTGTTTTGCGGTGGAGATATATTCTGCGAAATCCCGTTGATTGGTTTTATTGAACGCGGAGAATTTCTCCTGGAGAGCCGGGTGGGTGTCTAAAAGATTTTGTAATTCTTCAGGAATGATAAGCGGTTTATTTTTATCGGCAGTGATTTTAATGCCTTTGGCTTCGTTAGCGACTGCTTCGGCAACGTACGCTTTGATGAGTTTTTCATCTATGCCTTTGATTGAGGCGAAGCGCATGGAACGCATGGCTTTGGTACCTTCCTGGGCGTTGATGAGTACCTGGGCATTGTCTTTTAATAATGCTCCCTGAAAGAACCAGAGGCCGCAGTAGGATTTGAAATCGCTGATGCCTACAATGTTTTTGCCATTAGAGGTATAGGTAGGCTTGCCCCATTTGAAGGTTTCCTCAAGACCTGTCTGGAGGAGGATTTTGCGGAGCATTAGGAGCTCGTCTTTCCATTGGGAAAGGTGAGCGAAGAATTCATCTGGGGTGTTGATTGCCATAAAATTATATTTGATTCTTTAAAAGTAGATAAAATTCTCTTTGTTATGAATTTAGTATGCCCTCTTCTTTGAGCTAATCCCCGCTAAAAGTACACGCTCGCGGGACGGTGAACACTCCTGAGTTTAATAATGGACTTATTCATGTATTATTTGCAGGTTAATACCAGTGCTGTCAATATCATTCCTGGTGGAGATCTTGCGGTTCAATTGGTTATTCGGCGCGGTGTTAAATGCACATCCATTTTCACCGGGTTAAATACGGCCCTCACCGGCAATTCCACTTGCCTTTACCTAAACCCCATTGCCCCCCTATCCCCCATCGCCTACTTTTACAATATGAAACCAAAACACATACTCATATCCGGCGCCAGTATCGCCGGACCCGTGCTTGGCTGGTGGCTGAGCAAATACGGATGGCAGGTAACCATCGTAGAGCAGGCACCCAACGTTAGAACGGGGGGCTATGCGGTTGATTTCAGAGGAACAGTGCTGAAAGTGCTGGAGAAAATGGACCTGCTGGATGAGATCAGAAAACACGAAACCAGAACGGAGAAAGTAATTTTAGTCAATAAACATAATAAGAAGATATCCAGTTTTCCAGATGGCTTCACCAGCGGTGAACTGGAGATTATGAGAGGTGACCTCGTCAAGGTGCTCTATGATAAAACAAAAGACAATGTCAATTATATATTCAACGACTCCATTGCTACCCTGAATGAAGACCGGAACGGTGTACAGGTGACATTTAAACACCACCCGCCTGCGTTTTATGATGTAGTGGTCGGCGCAGATGGATTACATTCCAAAGTACGTTCACTCGCTTTTGGGCATGAACGGAAGTTTTCCTCATTTTTAGGTATTTATATTGCCATCTTCACCGTTCCAAATTTTGCAGATGTAGGCATGAATGGATATTATTATTCCGAGCCCGGAAAGCGGGTGGGAATCTTCGGCGCCAAAGATGGCAAAGAAGCAAAAGCAAGTTTTTATTTTACTTCCGGCCCATTCTACTACGATCGAAAAGACATAGGCAAACAAAAAGCGATTATCAGGCAGGTATTTGAGAACACACCGTGGCAGGTGCCGCAGCTCCTGGATTTTATGGATCAATCAGACGATTTTTATTTTGATGCTGTGAGCCAGGTTAAAATGGATCATTGGTCAAAAGGGAGGATAGCATTAATTGGAGATGCGGCACATTGTCCTTCACCATTGACGGGGATGGGAACGAGTGCAGCGGTGATGGGGGCTTATATACTGGCGGGAGAATTGATGCAGCAGGATGATCACCAGACAGCATTTGCCAATTATGAGGCGGAAATGAGGGGGTTTGTAGAAAGATGTCAGGGGATGGCAGATGGGGTTGACTGGTTTGTGCCCACAACAAAGATTAAACATTGGATGAGTCAGCAGATGTGGAAGATCCTTCCGTATACGCCCTGGAAGAATATGATGATTGAGATGCCGACGAAGGTGGCAAATTCAATTGAATTAAAAGTGTATGATGCGATGCCAGCTAGTAGTATGTCCCCGAAAAATCAAGAAAGACATGCTTACCAAAATCAGAGTTACTGATAGGACCGCCATGAGATGAAGCAATACTATCTGCAGGTAATGTATCTGATATATAGTAAGTATAATAAGTGCCGCCTTCAGCATCCGGCCAGATCTGAGTGGCGTATTGGCCATATAATTGCTTCCTTATGATGTAATTGCAATGCACTTTTGATAGTTTGTCTTTTAAGACTTTAACGCTATCAATTACCCAACCATAAACAGCCAATTTGGCATCAAGATTTGCAGAGCGGATGGGGACATTGATGGCTTTGACTCTATTTCCGGCACTTTGTACGGTTAAGCTTACACTGTCTCCTTTCCCGAATTGAAAGCTTATTTCTGCGCTGTCTGTAGTGTTGAAATTTCGTTTAAAGAAGTGGTACAGGTCTGCGAATTCGGATTCATGATTGACAAAGTTGTGGGTGTAGGTATCATGAGAATCCTTCATGGCAAATAGGTCGCCAGAGGTGATTTGAACATATTCGTAGTAACCTGCTACAAATAAGCCTAATAAGACAAGAGCTATAATTAAAACTTTCTTCATAATATTTCACGGGTATTTATAGCTTGCAATATACTTTCTTTTCAGCTTTCTCATTCACTATGAAACCCGATGTTAGAGACGAGGTAAATGCGTTTCCCAAATGCTGAATGACCGATGGCATCGCCGAATGTATTTACTGCACCATTAGCAGGCGACTGAAGGATGTTATAAGTAAATAAATAATCGTCTACCTGGTTAGGGCTGATGATAATGTAATCCTCATTATCTATTCTGTTGAGCAAAATATGATTGCAATTGATCTTTAGCTATTTTTCTCTGAAGGCTTGCAGTCTTTCAACAGTCCATCCTAAAATACCAATATTCGGAGATCCGGGAAATCATTCAGAGATTGGATCAGTGATGCTAGTTAAAGCTGGCCCTGAACTCCAAAGGAGACATATTCGTTTTTGACTTAAAAAACTTTCTAAAAGATTGTGGATGTTCAAACCCTAATTCATACGCTACTTCATTCACTGACAAGCTGGTAGTGGACAATTTTTGCTTGGCAATTTCTATCAGTTTGTTTTGAATATGCTGCTGGGTGCTTTGCCCTGTGAGGTTTTTTAGCAGACTACTGAGGTAGTTGGGAGAAATGTTCAACCTTTCGGAGATGAGTTGAACAGAGGGTATACCTTTCGCAAACAACTCTTCATTGCTGAGGAGCATTTCTAATTTTTCAAGTACCTGGTGGTTCGCAATCTTTCTCGTAATGAACTGACGGTGATAAAACCTGTCAGCGTAGTTAAGTAGTGTCTCTATGTGTGAAATAATGATCTGCTGGGTGAATTTATCGATGTTGCTGTTATATTCCTGCCGGATGTTTTGAATAATATTGACAATGGTCGTTTCTTCTTTTTCAGATAAGAAGAGCGCTTCGTTGGTGGCGTAGCCGAAGAATTCGTACTGTTTAATGGTTTTGGATAACGCTGTATTCCAGAAGAAATCCGGATGGATGAGTAACATCCACCCGGATCTTTTACTGTGATCTCCTTCTGGCACTTCAATATTGAAGACCTGACCGGGAGCGATGAAATACATGATGCCTTCGTCGAAGTCATATTTCTGCTGACCGTATCTGAACTTGATGACCACGTCCCTTTTGAGAGAGATGGAGTAATAATCGAGCACCCAGTTGATGTGATTGTTTGCGGAAGTCAGCACTAAGTCTGCATAATTCACCACGCTGATCAACGGGTGCGCAGAAGGCTGCAGGCCTCTGATGCGGTGAAATTCGGTGATGGACGTGAGACGGCGTAGTTCTTTCATGATATCCTGTTTACATGATTCTTACCAGGGCAACTCCCCTTCCTGACGGAAAAACTGACCTGTTGGTCCATCTTCTCCGATGGTAGCCAGGCGAACGATCGGTTCAGCTCCCTGAGCGGCGGTTTTAAAGCCAGCGAAGTTATTAAGATCTGTGGCAGTATAACCTGGTGTGACGCTATTAATTTTGAAATTACGCAATTCCTGTGACAGGTTGATGGTGAATGTATTCAGAGCAGTCTTGGTAGCACCATAAGCATGGAAGTTATCCCAGTTGGCAAACCGGTCTTTGCTGGTTTGCATAGCGAGGGAGCCAAGTTCGCTGGAGACATTGACAATGACCGGCAGTGGTGCCTTTTGTAACAAAGGGAGGAATGCCTGGGTAGTCTGGATCACGCCGAAATAGTTGGTATTGAAGATCCTTTTTATTTCTTCGATATCGCAGGCGGAGATATTTTGTGGTTGTTTGCCTGAGATGCCGGCGTTGTTGATCAATATATCCAGGGAAGGGATGCTTGCAGCAGCTTGTTGGACGGAGTGAAGGTCGGAGACATCTATTTTAAGGAATTCGACGTTGGTGAGGCCTTCGGAATTCAATTGATTCACAGCAGTGATGCCCTTCTGTTCGTCACGGCAACCAAGGTAGACGTGGTAGCCGAGTTGAGCCATTTGTTTTGCGACTTCAAAGCCTATGCCTTTGTTGGCACCGGTGATTAATACATATTTCATGATGAGCGATTTTGATATTGCAAAGGTCCTGAATAGATAAAACTTTGCTATCGCCGGGTCTATGATTATTGAAGCCGGATCTCCTTATTTAGGTGATTTAAGCGAATACAGGAGGGAAAGTGCGCCTAGGCAACCTTCCCGGGATAAGGTAAAAGGTGCCCCTTTCCATTGTGAAAAATGCAAGGAAGGCTGGTAAAGGAGGCAGGAGCAGGATTTGCCTGTTGGATTGACAGCCGGTTACCTTCAGTGTGATAAGCAGGACTATCCAGCACAATGTAAATAAAACGCAGGTGACTGGGATCAATAGATACAATTCCCGTATTTCACGCCCAAAACCTTCCAGGAAGAAGATACACCAGCAGATGCTTAAGATGAGGTAAAGGCCCATAGATTTCACATTCATTTTTCCCGGTTATTCGTTATAGGTACAAGTTTAATATTTTTCTATCAATCCTTCAAAGTCCAGCCAATGCCGCCAGGCCCATTGTGCGGCTCTTGCTGCTACGCTGTTACTGTCTGAGATGTTTTCAAATAAATGAACGTATACAATACCATTGGATAATTCAGCCACTTCTACAGCATGCGGAAAAGTCAACACCTTTTCTTTGGGAATGTATTCAAAGAACGCTTCGCCGAACCACATTTTACATGCAGGCAGCAATGTTGTGAAAGACAACTCTTCTTCCCTACCGGGATTATAACTCGTGTCATACACTTTATACCCATCTTTTGACATCAGGAAGGGGGTATCTTTCAGGGAGCTATCATCCACGATATACTTCCCCATTTTGGTATTTTGTGCACTGACATAATCTGAGTCATACAGGTAAGCCGCCATGAAGCCCGGCCTGTTGATATAGCCGAGAATATCTTCGTCCGTGTTTCTGAAAGGATCGATGGAGAGATCAATAAAACGGGTTTTCTCTTCCACACCAGAGAGAATGGAACCACCATTGCCTGAAATAATAAAATACTGATCGAAAATTTTGTGAACCAGCTCGTCCACTGCCTCATTCTCCAAATCCCGCTCCTGCCCCTGGTCTGTTGATAAACTCTTGGGTTGAAAAGGGACAAATGTTTGAAAGAATGCAAGGTAATCAGCCACCTGCAGGGATTCTTTTTTGAAATTAACAGAACAACCGATTCTCATAAAGGGGTTATTTAACTTGTTGTAACTCACGGCCAGATACCGCCTCGCGCTCCCATCGCTTTTGAATCTGGAATAACATCGAATAATAGGGTGCCAGCAGCAATGCTATGAGTCCAAGGTAGATACCATAACCATTACCAGCTATATAATCCACTATGCCCATTGTGATCCAGTATAAGAGTAAGCCCCAGTTATACCGGATGGCCCATTTCCACTCGAGCCATAACGACAATACCGTAACTACTAACACCGCACCTCCGAAAAAGCTTCTTGCGATCATCATGAAAAATCGCAGGTCACTCACACCAAACATGTCGTTTTTGACATAGAAATTGATGATTTTATACATATAATAAGACCTGCCGAATACCTGATAAGCTGCGTATATAGCAAAAATAACGACGTAGATTTTGAGGAAGACTGGCATCAGGGTTCGGCGACGTATTTTTACCCCTTCGTCAAAAGATTCGTCAAATATGGTAGGCTGTTCATTCATAAATTCATTTTAAGGGGAAGAACCACTTTGAATTTACTGCATTTATTGCAAAGAACCTATCCAAACGGTTGTCTATTTGTATGTAATACGCCGGCTCAAATATAAATCGTTCACTTTTAATGTGGTAACAGGTAAAATCAAAGGTGAAGGCTACGTAATCCGGAGGTGTTTGACTAAGTTGCAGAAAACCCAGGCACTAAGACAGCAATTATAAGCATAATGAAAAATGGCCAGTATGATTTCATAGGAAGGGTGGATTCATTGAACCGGATAAAATTATAACTTTAATTTATGAAAATATTGTTTACTGCCTTATTGCTTTTGTTATCTCAGGAGTTAACCTTTACCTATCACCAACAGGAATATGATGCGATTATTGTAGACCCGGCAAAAGAGCAAATTAGCATGCACTGGCTGGATGAAAAAGGTATTCCCTACAAAAGTATTGCAGCCCTGAAAGCAACCTTAAAACACCCCCTTTTAATCACAAATGGAGGCATGTTCCAACCAGGGAATATACCCGTAGGATTATATATTGAAAATGGGCAGGAGTTACACCCCCTGGATACTGCTCAAAATAAACCAGGAAATTTTTATTTGTTCCCCAACGGGGTGTTTTATACAGATCTGCATGGGGCACATATCACTACTACACAGCATTTTAACAAAAAAGACGTGATCAATGCTACGCAATCAGGCCCTATGCTGGTGATTGACGGTAAGATCCATCCTATGTTCAAGGAGGGGTCAACAAATGTAAACCTGAGAAGTGGGGTGGGCATTATGCCTGACGGGAAAGTAGTGTTTGTTATCTCGAAGAGTAACCAGACGAACTTCTATGACTTTGCTGCTATTTTTAAGGAGAAATTTGGGTGCAGCAATGCGTTGTACCTGGATGGAGCGATTTCTAAAATGTATTTAAAGGAAAACAGGCAGGAAGAGGCAGGAGGCGACTTTGGAGTGATGATTGCCGTTTCACCGGCAAAATAAAACATTCATGAAAGAGGATAATTCACCAACGGGAATGAAAATCCATTTTCAGAAAAAAAGCCGGCTCTCAATGAGTCGGCTTCATAGATTATAATACTGATTTTCTTTTCTTCACTACATGTGTCATATCCTTCTGGATCATGATCTCCAACAATTCATATCCACCATTCGGTTTCCTATGGGCAAACTCTCTTTCCTTCTGCGTCACCGGACTTGCCCAGAACAGGTTCACCTTATCCCCATACATTTCAGGCAACTGAATAGCGTCACCATTGTACAATGCTGAAGAAAGTACCATGCTTTCGAAAGGTTCAGGCAATTTGGAAGAACCAATCGTATGCCCCTCTCCCAGCCAACTGATATGTCTCCATGGAATATCGGCCATGGTAGCAATACTTTCTGCCATCTTCATGATCTCTTCTTCTGAGTATGCATGCTTATCTACTGCCAGGGCCAGTTCCATTCTGCGATATGCTTCAGAAGTATCGTTATACAGGTAAGAGACCCAGGGCATAGGACGAATACTCGCACCCATGGTCAGGAAATAGACTACATGATCCTTTTCAAACTTACCCATTGCCATAGGTGGCCATTCATTGTTATCAATCGCAAAATATTGCAGCATCTTTCCGAAATGTGCTTCGTAACAATTGATAAAGTTCTCCTGGATCTGTGGCCATACTGGTTCTTCCACACTATTCCACTGATTACGGAATGCGACAGCACGGCCCACATTAGCATATTGTTGATTCGTTTCCGGATCACCCAATGGCAATACCAGAAAATCATCACCTTCCACCCCTATACAATCCGCTGCATAAGCGACCGCTTCGTCTACATATAAGCTCCAGCCGGGAATGACACCGAGAATTTCCCCGTCATATAATACCGCTGCGCCATCATCTTCAGGCAACCACACGATTTCTAATAGTTCTGCTTTCAGCGGTTCTCTGCCATCCGGGTGGTTGCAGAACTTGCGCTGTAACATGGGGGCGGTACCATTATGCATGGCTGCCAGGTCTTTTACTTCCGGTGCAGGCAACAAATTGCGTAGCCAGCAGGCACGCATCTTATACTTTTTACTCTGTAATTCCGCAGGGAACAGGTACAAATAAGCTGTACGATCATCCTGCTCTACCGATGCATACAGGGTATGCCTTCCATTCGGTTGTTCTATCAATACCTGAGGTTCCATATTCATATTTGCAAGATAAATACTTATCTGCAAACATAAGTTGGTTGAATTAATTTCATTAATATCCCTGATGCTGCGCAGTGATCTACAGTAACTGCGCGGGATTTTGACAAGGGCATGTGGCCTGCTTAATTAAATGCCTGATTGTATATTATATGAGAACTTACGGGCATTTAAAATATTTGACGTACATTTGCATTACTTTTATTCTCTTCCTCTACAACAGGCTTGCGAGTAAGGCGGGTAACGTATCAAACTTGCATTGATAGCCTTACCAAAAATATTTATCATTAAAAATATAAGATTTTGTCATTCGAACAATTGAGGCTCATTGAGCCCGTGCTGAAGGCGTTGAAAGAAGAAGGTTATACTAACCCAACCCCTATACAGCAACAATCTATTCCATATGTATTGGACAGAAGAGACCTGCTGGGTTGTGCCCAGACCGGTACCGGTAAAACTGCCGCTTTTGCCATTCCATTGCTTCAACTGCTGACTGAAACTACGCCTGCAGTTCAGAAGGGACCCAGACCCATCCGTGCTTTAATCCTCACTCCTACCCGCGAACTCGCGATACAGATCCAGGAAAGCCTGCAGGCTTATGGTAAACACCTTCCCCTGAAACATCAGGTAATCTTCGGTGGCGTATCTCAGGTACCGCAGGTAGAAGCATTGCGCAGAGGTATAGATATTTTAGTGGCTACGCCCGGTCGTTTACTCGATCTGATCAGTCAGAATATTATCACCCTCAGAGATGTTAAATTCTTTGTACTGGACGAAGCTGACCGTATGCTGGACATGGGATTTGTACACGATGTACAACGCGTGATCATCAAACTGCCTGAAAACAGACAGACCCTGTTCTTCTCCGCGACCATGCCACCTGAAATTCAGAAACTGGCTGCCATGATCCTGAAAAATCCTGCGAAAGTGGAAGTAACACCTGTTTCTTCTACCGCTGAGACCATCACCCAATCAGTGTATCATGTGAAGAAAAACGATAAACGCCACCTATTGCAACACATCCTCAAGGATGATGCGATCAAAACCTTGCTCGTATTTGCCCGTACCAAACATGGTGCTGACAGAGTTGTGAAAGACCTGGTACGTGTAGGTATCACTGCCGAAGCGATTCATGGTAATAAATCACAGAACGCCAGACAACGTGCACTGAGTAATTTTAAGAATCGTCAGACACGCGTACTGGTGGCTACTGATATTGCTGCCAGAGGGATCGATATCGATGAACTCACTCACGTGGTGAACTTCGAACTGCCGAATGTGCCTGAAACCTACGTACACAGAATTGGCCGTACCGGCCGTGCTGGTGCAAATGGTATCGCCATTTCATTCTGCGAAGAAGAAGAAAAACCATTCCTGAAAGACATCCTGAAACTGATCAACAGGGAAATTCCTGTTGTGAAAGAACAACCATTCCACGATCCACTGGTAGGTATGGAAGCTGTTAAAGCGCCGATGGCACAGAACAGATCCAAGAAAAAACCACAGGGACAAGGTGGCAATGGAGGTAATGGTGGTGGGTTCCACAGGAACAGACAAGGACATGTGAATGCACCGAAGAAGCATAAGCCGAGGCCACAACAGGCACAGGCTGCGAGATAATTTATTTTTGAGGTCCGCAATTGCGGACCTCAAAAATATTTTTCTACCGTTAACCCATACGTAAACAATAAGTTCTCTCTCCCCGTTCGCGTCACTTTATTATAGGTCATCGACGCAGTAATAGCCAGCCACTTTCGTAAATTAAATCCGATACCATTCACCGACTTCAGGTTGTAGTCACTTATATCAGTAATATTTGGCTGAAAAAAATGCGTACCATCAATCGTGATAATACCGCCAAATACAAATTTGTAAGAGACCCGTACGGAATTACGCACAGCATCGTATACATCATGTATCGTATCCTGGATAAAAAGGTCTCCCTTTTCCCAGATAAATCCATCACTGACAGAGATATAACCCGTTTTCCTGTCAAGGAAGTTATAAGCTATACCCGCACCTGCCTGAAAACGATCATTGATCTTCAGCGAGAAACTTTTATCATAGTTCGCCAGGCCCCAGTAGTAAATCTGTCTGACTGCACGAAAAAGACTGAAGTCAAGTGAAGATGAGAAATCGTTGTTTGTCAGTTCCCGGTTCGACTCTCCATACACCCAGCTTCCTGTTCCATTTAAAACTATTTTTTTCTTACTCACACCTACTTTAAACATATTGCTCAGCAGGTAAGAATTGACGTCATTTGTCTTGTTGATAGAGCCTGTAGAAGCGAACTTGCCATAGTAATGTATTGAATCGCTGAACTGCGCAAAAACGGTTCCGCATAAAAATATGATGAATATTGTAAGGATTATTCTTTTCATAAAACGATGCCTTACGCGCAATTAATATGCCTGAAATCAATATTTTATATTAACCCTATTCGTCTTGAATGGGCAATACCTTCTTCGCTGTGTTCAAAATAACATACGGCGATTCCCCTGTCCTGCATAGCCTGTACGACTTCGCGGGTGGCCACGGCCTTACTGTTACGCACCTTGCGCAGGTAGACGGCTATGATCTGTGGACCAAAGTGATCGACCAATGCTTTGTAAATATTGGGGTCTTCCTGTGTATCATCGCCGAATAATACGAAACGCATATCAGGATAGTGCTTGAGTATACGCACAATACGGGTGAACTTTGTCTTGTGCTTGTTTTGTCCGCTTTTCAGTAATTGCCGCAATGGTTTTAACTGACTTAATAAGAATACCCCATCCGGCAAACCATTGAAGCGGATGAATTCTCTTATATATCCATACAGGTTCCATTCACTGCTGGATACATAAAAAAATGGATTGTTGGATTGACTCAGTAACTGATAATGTTTTACCACACCTGCGAAAGGTTTGCGGGTGCGGGCATTGCGGGTAAATAATACCTGCAGCCGTTTAAAAAGTCTGGCGGAGTGAGAAACGAGGAATGTATCGTCGATATCAGAGATGCAGCCATATTGTGTGCGATGTGGAATAATAACTACACCAGTGGCGGCAGAAACAGGGGAATCCGCTACATCTGCCATCTTTACCACCACCTCGTACCTGCCAGCAGCCGGCATAGTAACAGGTTGCCACTGCAGGTGAAAGAACCCGTCATCTTCCGTTATGGCAGTGACTGCTACCCCTTGCCATTCCAGCATCACTTTGATGCCTCCTAATGGCTTCACCCAGAACAGGCGCAGCAGGGCAAACATATTGACCAGAAAGAACCGGCTATAGCGCGTAACGGGCCTTGGACCTATAGCAAGTACATGCCCATAGATTTCAAGGTATTCTGCCCCTCCAAATCCATTGTATACGCTGATGTGAGGACGTTCCTCCATGCCAAGCCAATGTAGAATTTTATTCCATACTGTCATTCAGGCGCTGATTTTGTTATAATAGGATATCAAATGGCAACCTATGCGGCTACTCTTTGTGATCAATCCTGTTTCGGGCGGCAAAAAGAAGGCCGATCATGCCACATTGATCAGGAATTTTTTTAACGACCGGGCCGAAACGATTGAAATCTGCATTTTCGATGGCCCTGCCTCGGCGCAGGAGCTGAAAAAAACGATCCGGCACTGGCATCCGGATCGCGTAGTAGCTGTGGGAGGTGACGGCACTGTGAAAGCGGTTGCAGAACAGCTGTTGCATACCCGTATCTCAATGGGCATCATTCCTGCCGGCTCTGCCAATGGAATGGCGGCTGAACTGGAAATTCCCACAGGATTTGAACAGGCTATGATGGTGATCCTGGAAGGAAAAGTACAGGTTATCGATGCGATCCGCATGAATCAACGGGAAATCTGTATTCATCTGGGGGATTTAGGTCTCAATGCATTGCTGGTGAAAAACTTTGAGCAGGGCGGTACCCGTGGCAAACTGGGCTATGCGCTCTCTTCTTTTAAGACCTTGTGGCAAAGGCAATCGATGAAAGTACAGATCAGAAATGCCCAGGTATCCCTGACGAGGGTAGCGTTTATGATTGTGCTGGCAAATGCCAGAAGATATGGCACCGGTGTGAGTATTAATCCGGATGGTAACCTGAGCGACGGACTTTTTGAAGTCGTGATTGTCAGGCGGCTTTCATTGTGGGAGTTGTTTAAGATGATCTGGCAGTTTAAACCTTTTGATCCCAGGAAGACGGAGGTCATTCAGGCAGACCAGGTAACGATCACATCGCGCAGGAAGGCCCATTTTCAGGTAGATGGGGAATATCTGGGAAAAGTAAATTCAGTGAATGCAGACATCATGGCCAAGGCCCTTCATGTGTTAACTCCCGCATAACACCCCAAAAATACCGTTCTTCAAATTACACAGCTATAAAGCAAAATACTACGTGCATTTCTTCAGTCTGCTTTATATTTTGTTGCATATAAATCAATTTTATGCGGCGAATATTTTTAGCCCTGGCGCTATTGGCGGGGAAATCTCTCTTTGCACAGGATGGATATGTTTTTAAGGAGGGTCTGACGAGTGGCCCCTGTCATCAATACGGCAGAACGGCTTTGTTTACTGATCAACTGGCGTATGCCCTGAGCAATGGACAGTTGCAGGCGCCGGCCAATGGCAGCAATTCTTTTGAAGGAGAAAAATGGCAGACTGTTACCGCCGGTGAAGATGAATCCTTTTCCGGAAGAGCGTTGAGCAACGGGTATATTTATGTCACTTACAATTCTCCTAAAGCACAGACTGCGATCCTGAACATCACCGGTCACCAGATGGTGTATGTGAATGGTGTACCGCATGCGGGTGACATGTATCGCTATGGATGGATGTTTACACCGGTACAATTAAAGCAGGGGGTGAATGAGTTTTATATTCGTACCAGCCGTGGCTGGGGCAGACAGGGATTGCGTGCCAAACTCACTTTCCCTCAGCAACCAGTATATATCAGTGTGGCTGATTCTACCCTCCCATTCATTGTAAAGGGGAAAGACAATAGTGGCTTGTGGGGCGCGGTTGTAGTGATCAATACATCAGACAAAGCACTGAAGGGCCTGCAGATGAAGGCTACGGTGCAAGGGAAGACTTTGACCACTACCCTCCCTGATATAGCACCACTGACTACACGTAAAGTTGGATTTATGATGGATGCTTCTGCTGCGGGCAATGATAACAATAGTGTAGCATTGACGCTGAGCAGTCAGAATAAGGTAATTGATAACAAAGAAATCGCATTGAAAACGGTGAGTGCCAGTGAGCATTACAGCCGTACTTTCGTAAGTGGCATCGATGGCAGTGTGCAATACTACGCTGTGTCTCCACAACTGAATCCTACTGGTAAAGCACCGGCATTGTTCCTCTCTGTTCATGGTGCGGAAGTGCAGGCGATTAATCAGGCAAGTGCTTATAAATATAAAGACTGGGGTGTGCTGGCTGCACCCACCAACAGGCGTCCACGTGGGTTTAACTGGGAAGACTGGGGTAGACTGGATGCACTGGAAGTATTGGATATTGCTACGCAGGAATATAAGCCAGATCCTGAAAGGATCTATCTGACAGGGCATTCCATGGGTGGTCATGGTACCTGGATATTAGGGGCTACCTTCCCCGGTAAGTGGGCGGCTATTGCGCCTTGTTCAGGGTATCCGACTTTGATGGGATATGGTTCTGCCGATGGATTGATTCCTGATTCACCCAGGAATAATACAGAGGAAATCCTGCTGAGAGCAAGTAATCCCAGCAATACTTTTAAGCTGGCCAATAACTATAAAGCAGGTGGTGTGTACATTCTGCATGGGGATAGTGACCGCGTGGTTTCTGTGAACTATGCAAGACAGATGAAGAAGATCCTCGCAGATTTTCATGCTGATTTTAGTTACTATGAATATCCGGGTGGCGAGCATTGGTATGGTGATACCTGTGTAGACTGGGGGCCTTTGTTCTCTTATTTCAAATGGCATACGATACCAGTGGATAGCAGTGTGAAGGTGGTAGACTTTACAACGGCGAGTACGGCAATTTCTTCTAAGTATCATTGGGTACAGGTATTACAGCAGCAACATGCGCTGAAGTATAGCCGGGTACAGTTGCGCCGTTCAGGTAATCAAATCAGTGGTACTACTGATAATATTGAAGTGCTGGCTTTAGACCTGAAAGATATTTCCGGTGCTGTAGAGATTGTGCTGGATGGACAGACAATTAATTATACAGGTAGTGAGAAGTTATTGTATTTGCAGCATGGCGCACAGTGGAGTATTGGAAAAGCGCCCCTGGAGGCAGATAAGGGTATTGTAAGAAATGGTACATTGAAGGAAGCATTTAATCATAGGATGGTGTTTGTGTATGGTACAGCAGGTACTCCGGAGGAGAATGCATGGTCAATTAATAAGGCGAGGTACGATGCTGAGACCTGGTACTACAGGGGAAATGGTGCGGTGGATATAGTGGCTGATAAGGATTTTAAAACGGCAGATTATGCAGATAGAGGGGTGATCATTTATGGGAATGCGACGACGAATAAAGCGTATGGTTTATTGCTGAAAAATTCTCCGGTGCAGATGAGCAGAGGTAAGATCACTGTGGGTGAGAAGAGTTATACAGGTGATGCGCTGGCAGGGTATTTCATGTATCCAAGGATGGATAGCAAGGTAGCTGCGGTGGCGGTGATAGGTGGTACCGGATTGAAGGGGATGAGAGCTGCGGAGGCAAATCAATATTTTGCGGGTGGAAGTGGGTTTCCGGATTATATGATTTTCTCGGCGGAGTTGCTAAAGGGGCAAGAGACGGGGGTAAAAACGGCCGGGTTTTATGATAATAAGTGGAAGTTGAATGTGGAGGATGAGATAAGGAATTAAGTTTTCAAAAAAGCGCTTTCGCCTTCGGCAAAAGCGCTTTTTTTAGCGCGATGGCCTGCGACTGTCCTATTCAATTGATTTTCTTAAATTCCCAGAGGCGTCCGATGCTCTCTACCGGCATACAGGATACTGATAATGTATTCCCCGGGATCTCCCACTTCATATCCTTCATTTTATTATCGGGAGAGATAAATAATTGTAACGCTTCTTTATGAATGATTTCTTTATTCTCTGCACTATTTATTAATTGCCCCATTACGGCCGACAATACATGAGGTGGCTGTTCACCGGATTCATTTAATTGTAACAGGTTGGCGGCAGCAGCATTCACCCAGCCGGAATGGCCATCATTGCCAATGAACACCAGGGCCTGGGGAATGGTATGCATAATAGCGGTGAAGCGACTCATGGTGGTGTTCACCAATCGCTGGGTATGTGATTGCTGCAGGATCTCTTTAAATCGGCCACGAATAATTTCCAGACACTCCTTTGCACTGTTATCGAATGTATTCGGTTCACTCCATCCAAAGAGGAGGAGTGCATTCACACCAGGGCCTTTTACAGGCAATATAACGGCAGAGGAGAGTGCCTGTAACAAATCATCAAATACATTCTTTTCCGGGATATGCGACCAGTATATGGCCTTAAAATGATTTTGTTCCAGCAATGTTGTAATAGGACCGGGATTCAATATCAGCTCATTCAGATAAGACGGGCTCGCTGCTTTTACCCTGGCGGTATAAGCGTCCTCAAAGTCAAGTTGCAGGGAGATATAGGTTCCAAACAGCTCCTGCAGCAATGAGATGCTGAAGGGGATGAACGAAGAAGTATCGTGGTTCCTGTCCCAATCACTCGTTTGACTGATAAATGTAAGCGCAGTTCTTTCCCAGCGTGTCACTATAAATAGCTGTTTATATAAAAGACTTAATAATACTGATCACTTCATCCGGTGCACTCACATGGGGAAAATGCCCTTTGGTATCCACGCGGGCCAACTGGCTGTTAGGGATATGCTTCAGCAAATAATCACCTACTACTGTCGGCACGGCCGGGTCATTTGCCGTCTGTACAATCATTGCAGGTATGGCTGATTTACCCAGATCATTCCTGTGATCCATCTCAAAGATAGCCTTTGCCACAGACAATGCAATATCTGCACGGATAGAAGACAGGCTTTTTGCAAAATTGGCTGCCAGCTCAGGTCTGTCGTGGTTTTGTACCACGAGTTGGGCAAATCCGCTGGCCCAGGCGTAGTAATTTGTACTCATGGCGTTGTACAATTGTTCCAGGTCGTCCTGGTTAAATCCACCTACATAACCGGTTTCAGGGTCGTTCAGGTATCGTGGGCTGCTTCCCAACAGCACCAGTTTAGTGAAATAAGATGGGTATTTAATAGCGCAGAGCAGGCCTATTATACCATTGACAGAGTGGCCTACATAGATCACATTGTCCAGGTATAATTCCCGGAGTATATCTCCCAGGTCCGTTACGTAGCCCTGTATAGTACTGTAGCGGGAAGGGCTGAAGGCATTGATATCAGCCTTGCCACCACCGACATTGTCAAAGAGCACGATCTTATAATCTGCTTCAAAAGCTTTGACGAGTGGCGCAAACGCCGTCTGATCAGAACCAAAGCCATGACCAAAAATGATGGTCTGTGCGGCATTTGCTTTTCCACAAACGGAAACATTATTCTTCTCCTTTACGGTGTGCATATATCATATCGGGGTTTTGTATCCAGTTAGCTAAAATAAGCAATTATATGGTTAAACAACTTTACCTGCTTTGAGGAATTCTACTACAAGATGTGTATAAAAGCCCCTAGTAAGAATTGCTAAAGTCCTGTTAAATCGCATGGCATAGTTTATGTTTTTTTAGGTGCAGAGTCAACTTATATTTTCAATTTAAAAAAAAGATCGAATATGACAATGGTGAACCATGCCAGCAGCCGTTTGTTAGCCGCTTTCGCATTTGCAGGACTTGTAGCTTTTTCTTCCTGTAGCAAAGATGACGACGATACTGCAATTAATCCGGATGCAACTGTTAAAATCGTGAATGTTTTCCCCGATGCAGGTAGTGTAAATGTATATAATGGGGATACGAAGATTAATTCTTCTGCCATTGAATACAATACATCTACTGCTTATCTGAATGTTGCGAAAGGCGACGCGACCTACAATTTTAAAAACTCTGTTTCAGGTAACACGGTGTTATCACTGCCTGTTAAATTTGACAGTGGTAATTATTCACTGTTTACAACAGGTAAAACCAGTGATAACAGTACTACTGGTATCCTGACAAAAGACAACCTGGATGCACCTGCTTCCGGTAAAGCAAAGATCCGTTTTGTACATGCTTCTACGAATGTAAGTGCAGTGAATTTCTTTGTCAGCGACAGCCTGTTGTTCAACAACACCGCTTATAAATCAGTAAGCGAATTTAAGGAGATGGCAGCAGGTACTTATTCGTTGAAACTGACTGATGCAACTGGCGGGTCAACTGTGGTAAGTAAGGATGGTGTGGTGCTGACTGCCGGAAAAATTTATACAGTGGTAGCCGTTGGGTTAGCGAATAACAATGTGCTGACCGAACAACCACTGGCATTAAGTGTTGTGGCGAATAACTAGGATGCAATCAAAACAAAAAGAGCCTGTATCATAAGATGCAGGCTCTTTTTGTTTTGATACCTGATCGAAGCAGGTATCCTGTAGAAGTTATCAGCTCTGATTACTTCCGTATATGATTTATTACCATTGCAGGTCGAAGCTGCTACCACCAGTGATGGTGAATACAGCCTTTCTGCTACCCTTGTAGGTAATAGTACCTTCGTAGCTAAAAGATTTACCAGCAGCGTTTGTACCGGTGATTTTCACAGCAGCGCTACCAGATACGATCTGCAGGGTAGTTTTGTCAACTGTTACATTGGTCGCAGTATACTTGATTACGCTGTAGAAAGACTGAACAGAAGCATCTTTTGAAATCAGACCAGCTCTGTTGTCAAATGCCTGGTTGAATACCAGAGATTTGCTTGCATCATCCAGACCTGTTACTGAGAATTTAGCAGCGGAAGTATCAGCAATAGACAGCTTTTCGGTAGTCATTACAGTCTTACCAGCGAAAGCGAAGTCGAATGACTTGTAAGTCTGATCGGTCGCACATGTCAGCACAAGGCTGTAAGTATAATCGATGCTGAAATAAGGTACTGAATTTGGCTCGGAAGCAAATTTGATTTCATCCGTATTAGTGTAACCACAATCATCGCCGGTTGCTTTTGCATCTTTACGTGAATTCAGATAACCGTTTGCAGTTAATGCAGCCTGCTCGGTTTGTGCAACGATACCACCATTAGTGACAGCGGAACTTACTGCTGTTGCTACTTCTGCCTGGCTTACTGCCGGGGAGCTGCTTTCCTTGTCATCCTTTTTACAAGCTGGTGTGAATACAGAAATACCTGCTGCTACACACAGGAAATACAGGGCAGATTTACTGCGCAACAAGGGGTTGCTCATTCTTTTCATAGATGAATTTTGTTTAGTTTAGAATATAGTAAAAAGGAGTTGGTTAATTTGTCCCCCTTTTCGGATGCTAATATATAGTAAAATATTAATATAAACGGCTGATGTAAATCCTTTATTGTGGATGTGGAGAAATTAAGGACTGCCTATCAATTGGGTAAACATATAAAAGCCCCCACCAAAAGGCGGAGGCTGATTGTATACTGTTGTCACAAATGTTTATTCTCTGGCCCAGGACACGGTGTATTTCGTATCATTCAACACCAGTGATGCGGCATCATTTCCAGAGAATGTCAGGTTACCTGACAAGCTGAATGACTTACCACTGGAGCTTTCACCTTTGATGTTTACTTTAGCCGTACCGGATACTATTCTGAGCGTTGTTTTATTGATCTTCATATTGGTAGATGTGATAGTCACTGTACTGGTGAACTTGTGCATCTTACCAATTTTGGATTGCTGTGTACCTGTGCGCACGTAAGTTTGCGTAGCAGTAAAGAAGGTAGTGTCAGCAGACAAACCTGTTACTGTAATTTTGTTGGACACGCTATCATCAGAAGACATGCGGGGAAAATCGTAGAGTGCTCTACCCGCCGCCTGAAAATCGAACTGGGAAGGTACTTTTTCAATACAAGTCAGACCGTATTTCCAGGAAATACCATAGCTCCAGATGTAATAGGTAGCTGTATCTGAATTAGCGCTGGTCAGAGTTTTTGTGTTGCTATAACCGCAATAGTCAGCAAATTTTGCCTGACTGGCTGCGTTGTCGATAGAAGAAACGACACTCAGCGCAACGTTTGTCTGCACTACCAAACCACCACCCTGGCTGCTGAAAGTTTGCACCACGGCTTCCGCCATTTCATCAGAAGTGATAGTTCCATCATCGTCATCTTTCTTACAGGAAGTAACCACTAAGGCCAGACCCGAGATCAATGCCAGGGAGTAGACAATCTTACGAACTTGCCATGACAGACGGCGTGTTTTCATAGAAATTAAGTTTATAGGGAATGATAAATAGGTACTGCTAGTTAGTATAAATTTTTTGCATATAAAAGCATTTCAGTGTTTTAAACTGAAAATATTTTACTATATGTTAGCCGCTATTATGCAAATGGTTGAGAATCACACATTCATCCAGTTCTTAAATTCCGGCACACGGGCTTTGCTGATCAGGATCTGCTCTTTGGCCGCCGGATGGACTTTCAAAGCCAATCTTCCATTGAAATAAAAATCAACTTCCTGAATAGCACTGCGTTGTATTATAAATTGCCTGTTGGCCCGGAAAAATACAGTAGGATCCAACTGTTGCTGCAACTGTTCCATGGTAAAGTCGATAATGTATTGTTTGTTATCTGTTGTGCCGGCATACACCAGTTCGTTGGCGGTGTAGAACCACGCGATATTGGCGGCTGACAGTGGTATGAGTTTATCTCTGTTATGTACGAGAAACGATTGTTTATAGGTCTTAAATTGGGCGGCCAGCTGCTGAAAATTGGCGGGCTCCCGAAGCCGGTTATATTTTTGTAAGCTCTGCTTCAGCTCACTTTCATCAAAGGGTTTGAGGATGTAATCGATCCCGTTCGATTTGAATGCCTGCAGTGCATAGTCGTCGTAAGCCGTGATGAAAATAACCGGCAGCGTAACATTGACCTGGCTGAAGATATCGAATGACAGGCCATCGCTGAGACGGACGTCCATAAACAAAAGTTCGCACTGCTGCATGTTGTTATTGAGCCAGGCCACGGATTCGGCTACACCAGGAAGGATGGTGAGTACTTCCACCTCCGGTGCAATGTCCTGAAGCATGTGCCGCAGATTGCGGGCAGTGGCTGGTTCGTCTTCTATGATCGCTACGCGTAATGCCATATGATTTATTGCAGGGGAAGTTGTACGATGAATGCAGTGGCTGTTTTTTCGATAGTTATTTCCTTGTGCAAAAGGATCTTATATCGTTCGCTCAGATTTGCTAAACCTATACCCGTGCTGGGTTCTGGAAAGTGAACCGGCTGGAGGTTATTTGTTATAATCAGCTGATCATCCTGAAAAGTGATTTTCAGTGTTACAGGAATCTTATTGTGTTTAAGCGCATTTTCCACCAATGGCTGGAGTGACATGTGAGGCAGCCGGCGGTGTAGCTGATCTTCCGGAATGTCTATGAGAAGTTGAAAGCCCTCTTCATGTCGCATTTGCAGAAGGGCAGCGTATGAGTTGACTGCGCTGATCTCCTCTTTTAAATCGACCAGACCGGTGTCTTCTTTTTGCAAAGAATAGCGGAAGAAACGGGAGAGCTGATTGATATAATATTGTGCCTTGACAGGATCTTCCCGGACTACGCCGGAGAGGCTGCTAAGGGCGTTGAAGAAAAAATGTGGCTGAAGCTGACCTTTGAGCAAACTCAGTTCTGCCTTCAGGTTAGCATTGCGCAGGCGATCATTTTCCAGCTCTTTCTGCCGGGAATGGCGTACAATGTTCACGATGCGTACTTCGATAAGCACCAGGATCAGCGTAAGTGTCAATTTGATCCCCAGGCCACGGCCAGGCAGGAAATAGCCAGCGCCATAGAGGTTCTTTTGAATAGTGAGGCCAATGGCGAAAAAGAAGAGTAATACCAGCAGGTTGAGTAAATGAGTGACAACCTTATTGATTTTGAAAGTATCGCTGATATAGAAGACAACAAGACAAAAAATAAGGTTAAAACAGGTTTGAAAAATGACTTCAGAGAGGTTGAACGGAACGAAATGAGATAAGGGAGTGTTTTCCCTCAAGTAAAACAATTTAGGAATGTTGAGTGCCAGGGTGATGAACAGTGAGCTATATATGTAGAGTTGTCGTTTCATTGGGAACAAAGTTGCAATTTGACATCATCAAATTTCGATAAATAAAGGCGAAGCTGCAAAATTGAGGGGTGACCGAAAAAAAAGCTTTTGCCGGGTGGCAAAAGCTTTTTTAAAAAGTATCCGGCTGCAGCCGGCTAAAAGAATTTACTTTATAATTCTCTGATCCAGATATTTCTGAAGCTCAGCGGCTCACTCTTATCCCCATGTGCCTGTAATTTAATCGGACAAGCGCCATGTGGTTTGTCATAAGAAGCCTTGCCAATGTATTTGGTAGGGCCCTGCAGCTCCACATTATTTTGCACCAGCACCCCATTGAAAAATACAGTTACACGGGCAGGACTTTGTACAGAGCCATCTGTATTGAATTTAGGGGCAGTCCAGATCACGTCGTAGGTCTGCCAGTCACCTGGTTTTTTGTTCGCATTTACCAAAGGCGCAGTTTGTTTGTAGATACTACCTGCCTGACCATTTACATAGGTCTTGTTATTGAAGTTGTCCAGTACCTGCAACTCATATCCATCGTCGCCAGGGCCGGTGGAGGCTAAAAATACGCCACTGTTTCCCCTACCCTGCCCGGTACCTGTAATATTCTTAGGTACGCGCCATTCAATGTGCAGTTGGTAATTCGTAAAAGACCTTTTCGTTTGTATATTTCCGGTACTCTTATCCACAGTCAGCATTCCTCCGGATACTTTCCAGGCAGCTGGCTGGGAAGGATCTTTGACAGATACCCACTGGTCCAGGGTCTTGCCATCAAACAGGATAATTGCGTCGGAAGGTGCGTCTGTGTTAATCTTACCGGGGGTTACTACAGCAGGGACTGGTTCCCATACTTCAGTGTCTTCGGGTTTGGTCTGCGCAAATAACGTGGCCGAAAGCGCAACAGCAGCTACTGTTGCAAGCGTTTTCTTATGCATGATCACTAAAATTTAATTCTCTAAATTAAAAAAGCTATCGACAAATTACAATCCGGCTATCATATTTCTTGTAAAGTAGCTATCTCCTTAGTATCTTCATTAAATATTATATGAATAGGGTACAATGTCGAAATGGAATTAACTGAATTCATATCGGGCCTGATCAACGAAGGTAATGTAACTGTAGCCGCAGATCTGCTGACTTTTGAAGAAGGCGACCTGCGCACAGCTGCTATTCACCTGCAACAATATTATGAAGATGACTGCCGCGAAATGCCCCATACAGCACCGGAACTGGATATGGCAGCCGCACTCTGGGCGGCAGGTTATCTGTACACCACCGTACAATTCATTTTATTACGCAATCTTGATGCCTCACTTTTGGAAACCCATTTACCTGCCTATACAGGTGAGAGAACCCCGGCAGCCATTTATTCGGCAGACCTGACCCTTCGTTATCTGCCAGATCTGTTCCTGCTGGCCAAAGGTCTTTCACCCACGGACCCTTTGATTGCACGGTTTTACCAGACCGCTCATCAATGGCCCTTTTCAGCAGCCGCCATTCCTTTAACCGAACAGGTAGACCTGTCTGCTATTAATGACCACCCGTCTTTAAGGCAGGCATATACAGACAGAATTATCCAGGCAAGAAATCTGTCGCAATGCCGTCTTCCTGAAAACCTGCCATTGGTACAAGCAGCCCTTGGATCACATGCTGCCGTACTCTGGCCTCAGTTCGATACAGTTATTAATGAAAATATACTATGACCTTACCCACAACCCCGCTGGTAGATAAGCTCAATGATGTCCTACAGCACCTGAAGAAGACTTTTGTTGGAAAAGACGACATCATCGACCTGATGGGCATCTGCCTTGCCGGCAGGGAAAATCTGTTTTTGTTAGGTCCTCCAGGTACTGCTAAAAGTGCCATGGTGCGGTCCCTCGCTAATTTAATTGAAGGAAAAACTTTTGAATACCTGCTCACCCGTTTCACTGAACCTAATGAGCTTTTTGGCCCTTTTGATATCCGAAAACTGAGAGAAGGCGACCTTGTGACCAATACTGAAGGCATGCTGCCTGAAGCCTCCCTGGTATTCCTGGATGAACTTCTGAATGCCAACAGTGCCATCCTCAACAGCCTGCTCATGGCCCTTAACGAAAAGATCTTCAGAAGAGGCAAGGAAACCAAAGCCCTGCCTGCCCTGCTCTTTATCGGGGCCAGTAACCACCTGCCCGAAGACGAAGCACTACAGGCCCTCTTTGACCGTTTCCTGCTCAGGGTTCATTGTGATAACGTAGATCCTGCTGACCTGGAAAAAGTACTGCAGGCAGGCTGGCAACTGGAACAAACCAATCATACCACACCGGCAAAAATTACTGCGGAAGAAGTAAGAGAATTACAAAATACCACCACGACCATAGACCTTTCTGCCATCAGAGCGGCCTATATCACGCTCATACAACAACTGCGTAATGCAGGTATCCAGATCTCTGACAGAAGAGCTGTAAAACTACAGCGCCTCATTGCTGCCAGTGCTGTACTCTGTAAGAGAGATACTGCTATCCTTTCGGATATGTGGGTATTGCGATATATCTGGGATACTGAAGAACAACAGGAACTCATTGCTGCCATTGTCAACGCGGCACTGGTGGCTCATGATGAACAACAAACGGCAGCTCACCCAAGGGCTACGCACAACAGTGCCCCTGATGCAGATGCCATCTACAGGGAAGTACAGCAAATGACGGTTCAATGGGAAGCGGCTGACACCTCTCCTGCCGAAAGAGCCCTGATCAAAGACAGACTTCGCTATCTCAATGACCGTTGTGAATGGATCAATAACGATACAAAAAAGAACTTTGTTTTAGCACCGATAGATCATTTGTGGGAAAAGATCATGCAGACTAACTGATGACTGAAAGTGTAATCACCTTATTGCCGGCAGCCATCACAACACTCGCCCGGCTGCGGACCAGAGCAGATATGGTGGCAGCATGGCACCAGGAGCAGATCTGGGTAAAGGGAATGGCTGACAATGCCTTCCGCCAGTTACCCGCATTGCGCACCTGGAAACTGGATGCTGCCAATCGCCTCTTTGCCTCTGGGGCATTGACGCCAGACTGTACCCTGCCGGAACTGGAATGGCAATCCCTTGCCGATTTCATTCCGGTGAGCCTTCCAGCTTCGGGACTACCCGCTTTGGCTACTGTTAAACATGCTGTAAAATTAGCTCCCTGTGAAAGCACAGAGGAAAGCTTCGCGATACTGACGGAGATGCATATACTGGAATCGTATATTGCCGGGGCACCACAGGTAAGATTACGTCACCTGCGATTTGCGGCTTCAGCCCGTGCACAGGTGCTGGTAGCTGGTGTGCCTATGCCTTCTATTCCGGGTATTTCCTATACACTGAAAGACAGGATACTGATGCCTGCAGGCTATGATTTTGATCCACCTGCCATCAGGCCACTGGTGACCGAAAAACTGGAAGCAGCAAGAACACATTACCTGCTCTTTCATGTAAGCGGCCAATACGAAATGATCCCGGATACATCCTTTGTTCACGTCACCCGCAGCGCCGTTAGGCTTACTGCCGAAACCCTGACCCATGTATTATAA
>Ga0182005_1000190_pt1 | contig 41776 bp, 36 predicted proteins | sample Sormic07211103_1_FD_123021 | JGI IMG/M metagenome (GOLD analysis project Ga0182005, IMG submission 123021) | Rhizosphere microbial communities from Sorghum bicolor, Mead, Nebraska, USA - 072115-103_1 MetaG | ecosystem: Host-associated > Plants > Roots > Rhizosphere | place: USA: Nebraska...
AGATCAGGGCGATGATCATAGGCCCGATTTCACGTACGATGGATATGGCCACCATACCGGGTACAAAGCTTTCTGCACCAAATTGTTTCATGGTAGGCTGGGTTTGCAGGGTGAGCACAAACCCGATAATAAAACCGGATATAGCTACCAGCGAAATAGACCTGACACCTACTATATAACATTGATGGAGAAATTCGTTCCATTCGAATCCATTCCGAAAAATATTCCGGCCAAACTGGGTGGCAAAAGCGACCTGCTCTCCTACCGCGGCCATGTATCTGTTTAAGGATGAAGTAATTGCACTAGCCATAATCGTTCGCATTGGTTAACGTTTCATTCTGATGATGCTGCTAGTATAAATAGATGTAATTTCATGCCACCCTTTTTTGCCGGCTTTTAACCTAAAAATGGCTGTCAAATGGGTATTATTTTACACAATTGTAGTGATTCAGTGGGATGGGGACCGCAAAGCAGGGTGATCACTTACTTTTTTTTATATTTTTGGGTCCATCATGAGATACAGAAATTGTCAGCTTTTCATTTTAATGCTCCTACTACTGGTACAATGTACTTCTAAAAAGCACAATTACGCCGAAGAGATCCCTGACCCTATGAAACAGGGGGGATATGTGAGCAATCCGGATCAGATTATTTCAGACAATGCCACCGCACAGCTCAATGCCCTTCTTGGTGAACTGGACCATGCAGGCAAGGCACAGATTGCCGTAGTATTGCTGAATAGCATCGGTAATCAGGTGATAGAAGATGTGTCGCACAACCTATTTACTACCTGGAAACCCGGCAATAAGGAAACCAACAATGGGTTGGTCGTTTTGCTGGTAAAAGACCAGCACAAGATCCGGTTCGAAACGGGGTATGGACTGGAAGGTGATCTGCCGGATGTGATCTGCTTCCGTATACAACAGGCCGTGATGCTGCCTTATTTTAAGCAGAATAATTATGATGCAGGTTTGATCAAAGGCCTACATGCAGTGGCAGAGTTGCTGACAAATCCGGAAGGCTCGGTAACGGTGGCGGACAATGGAGATGTGACGGTGGATAGTGCGGAGCTGGCAACGACAGCAGGGGGACGTGATTCTATTTCGGAGGTAGCAGGTTTGCGTGATTCCCATCCGGCCCTGGCAGCTACGGAACAGGCGACGACCACAGGAAGAGGTGATTCCACTTCAGCGGCAACTGCGGGACAGCACTTTGCAGGTAATGCAGGGAGTGATATAGCAGCCAGCGAAAATCCCGGTCCGGTAGCAGATAGTACTGGATCATCAGCAGCAGAGATACCTGCATATATGTTGCCTGAAAACAACATTTCACGTCCGGGTCTGGGCACTTTCATCTTTTATATATTTTACCTCATCTTCAGCGCCATCGCCTTTAGTGTGCTGAAAGGCAATAAACACAAAGGAGACCTGTACAGAACTACCTGGCTGGCGAGATGCTTTATCTTTTTCGTACCCGCCGCCATTATGCTGGGGCTCTGCTTCGGACTGAACATCCCTTATTCCATCTGGATCACACTCGGGCTTTGCTATGGCGCCTGGATCGTGTACCTCTCCATCAGGTATATGCTGATTAATGCAAGAGAAAAAAAAATGGATATGGACGACAGGCATCAGCGTTATGAAGCGTTGAATATCGCACATAAGAATCTGTTGTTTACCGCCTTTGTATTCCCCCTGCCTTTCCTCGCATATTACCGCTGGCATGAGCAACGGATGAAAAAACTGCGTTACCAGCCTTATGACTGCGATACCTGCTCTCAAGCTATGACCCTGCTGAACAGGAACAAGAAAAAGCCTTTCCTGAATGCGGTGCAGGCAGCAGAAGAGAAGGTCGGGTCGGTGATTTACGATGTATGGCATTGTAAGCACTGCGATACACACAAGACTATTGGATATGATAGTATTTATACAAAGGTGACGACCTGCCCGAAGTGTAACAACAAGACATTTGAAGCTACCCATACGCAAACAGTAAAGCGGGCCACTGAAAATGCGCAGGGAGAAGGCATACAGTTTTATGAGTGCAGGTACTGCAACTATGTAAAAAAAGAACCGTTTGTAATACCCAGAAAAAGTTCTTCGACCTCCTCTTCATCTTCATCAGGCAGTTCCTCCTCATCATCCTCCGGAGGTAGCTGGGGTGGTGGTTCTTCAGGTGGCGGCGGGTCTACAAGTAGCTGGTAAAATGACGGGATCCTGATATTCGTCAGTGATATATATCAGGAGAAATAAATACTTTTGCGCTATGAATTCTGATAAACAACTGAGGAAGGGCCCAAGCTGGTGGCATCAAATTGACTTTTTAGGCATGCATCTATTGCCTTTTCTGGCATTTTTCACGCATGTGACTGCATTCGATTGGATATTGTGTGCATTTTTGTACGTAACCAGAATGTTCTTTGTCACAGGCGGATATCATCGCTATTTTTCACATCGTACTTTTAAAACTTCCCGCTGGTTTCAATTTGTATTGGCAGGTGGTGCACAGAGTACTTTTCAGAAAGGTGTGCTATGGTGGGGTGCGAATCACAGAATTCACCACAAACACAGTGATACGCCAGAAGATCCACACTCAGCAAATATCTATGGCTTTTGGTATGCCCATATGGGATGGATCATGGGTCCTGAATACAAACCCACCCGTTTTGACCTGATCAAAGATTTTAAACAACCTGAGCTTTTCTGGTTGAATAAATACCACTGGGTACCGGGGTTAGTGCTGATGACTGTAAGTTATTTTCTGGGTAATAAAATAAACGGTACCGGCTGGTTCGACTGGCATGCAGGCCTTTCTACTTTGTGGATCGGTTTCTTCCTGAGTACCATCCTTGTATACCATGCTACTTTTACCATCAACTCCCTGATGCACAAAGTTGGTAAGCCAAGGTATAAAACAGGCGACTATTCCAAAAACAGCGTGATCCTGGCACTGCTGACCCTGGGTGAAGGATGGCATAATAACCACCACTACTACCAGTCTGCTACAAGACAAGGTTTCTATTGGTGGGAAATTGATATTACCTATTACATTATCAGAACTTTAGGTGCTTTTGGTATTGTTTGGGACATCAGAGGTGTACCGGAAAAAGTGAAAAATTCTAACTTTTTGAAGGAAGGCGGCAAGCAGCTCGAACCTAGTTTCCCTGCGAATGATGCCGTAGAAGTAAGTAAATAAAACGCATTTATAATAGTAAGACTCCTGTCCGGTAAGGGCGGGAGTTTTTTTATGCCCTATCTGAACTAAACATCTGATGTTTCAGTAAAACATCCTACCTTTGTGAAACATCAGACGTTTAATAAGATGGCAAACGTAGTTAAACTGGCAGATAAAGTCATCTACCAATTACAACAGGACATCTCACTGGGGAAATATAAACCCGGCGAGCTCATTCCTCCTGAACCCGTATTGATGGAGCTATTCAATGTAGGCCGCTCTACCATCAGGGAAGCCATAAAAACGCTTTCCAACGCGGGCATATTACGGGTACAACAAGGGGCCGGCACCTTTGTGTGTAACATAGAAAACAATGAGCCCCTGGACAAGCGCCTCCGTCGTGCTGCCAGGCTGGAGGTGAACCAGGTGAGGTCGCTATTGGAAATAGAAATAGCGAAACTAGCCTCCCAGTTCAGGAACGAACAGGACCTGGACACCATTACGGCCGCGCTGACAGACAGATCGCAGGCCATTCAATCAGAGGATTACGAGGCCGCAGCTGACGCAGATATCAGGTTTCACAAATCGATCGCGCTGGCCTCTCACAACAGTGTGCTGGCAGACCTGTATCAAACGTTTACTTCCGTGATCAGGGAATCCTTCTCACAGCGGGAAAAACCGCATGTACAGCAGTTTCAACAAACGCACCAGTTGCACGCAGATTTGCTCACCGCTATCAAAAACAGGGATGCTGCGGGTGCTACGCGGATAGTTACGCAAATCCTGGAAACGAATTTCTAAGCAATTGTGGCTGGAATGATTGATTTTTTCAAATCCCCCGTTCCAGAACTTCTAAACTTTTTGTAATGTCAATACTGTTATTTTCACTGATCCTGCTTGCCGGTGCTTTCGTGGCTGGTCTGCTGGGGTCCCTTACAGGTCTCGGAGGAGGTGTGGTACTGATTCCGTTGCTGACACTTGTATTTCATGTAGACATCCGCTATGCGGTAGGTGCTTCGCTGGTCGCCTCTATCGCTAACTCTTCCGGCGCTGCGGCGGCTTATATCAAAGAAGGGATCACCAATGTACGCATCGGTATGTTCCTCGAAATTGCGACTACTACAGGGGCCATTATCGGTGCTTTGCTCGCGATCTATACGCCTACTTCACTGGTAGCGGTTCTTTTTGGTGTGGTCCTGCTGTTCAGTGCCGCGATGACGATCCGTAAAAAGAATGAGCATGGTACGAACACCAGCAACAGCAAACTGGCCAGTGTGCTCAAACTGAACAACTCCTACCCCGTCAATGGCGAAATGGTGCCTTACAAGGTACGCGGTGTAGGTGGTGGCTATGCCCTGATGACGCTTGCAGGTATTATATCCGGGTTGCTGGGTATCGGTTCCGGTGCACTAAAGGTATTAGCGATGGACAATGTGATGCGTATACCATTTAAAGTATCTACAACTACCAGCAACTTCATGATTGGGGTAACGGCAGCAGCCAGCGCGGTTGTATACCTGCAGAGAGGATACATCGATCCGGGTATTGCGATGCCGGTTGTACTGGGTGTATTGGCAGGCGCTTTTGGTGGTTCCAGACTGCTGATGAAAATGGATGTAAAGAAACTGAGATTATTGTTTAGTGTCGTGATCAGTGCACTGGCGATACAGATGATCTATAATGGTTTAACAGGTAAATTGTAAGCAGGATGAAACGGTTATTTTCAAAAGAATTCTGGCAGGAAAGAGATGTGGAGATGTTTATCGGGCAACAATTACGCTGGGGTGTGATTACTGCAAGCGTGATTGCATTTATTGGCGGTATTATTTATCTGTACAGCCATGGTGGCGATACACCAGCATATCATGTGTTCAATGGTGCCCCTGAATATGTAAGGTACTTACCGGGCATATTTCATGGAGTAGCGCGACTGGATGGGATGGCGATTATACAGTTGGGAGTAGTGGTATTATTGGCGACGCCGATCACGCGTATTGCATTTTCTGTGGTTGCTTTTGCCATGGAAAAAGACAGGCTGTATGTGATGATTACCTTGTTAGTTTTAAGTATAATTATCTTTAGTATATTCAGCGGACTGGGAGGTTGATGCTCCCAGCCCTGCTGTATTTTGTGTATAAACAATTATCCTTCAGGTATTGGTTGCTATGAATTTCTTTCGTGGTGCAGCAGCATATTCATCGCATGACTGAAAGAACCGGCTCTCACAATTTCTCCTGCATTGATAAAGAAGATCTCGTCAGCATTTTCAATCGTATTTAACCGATGCGCGATGATCACGCGTGTGGTATGAGCGGGTAATTTTTGTAAGATCTCTTCCAGGAGTTGTTCGGTCACTGTATCGATATTGGCTGTGGCCTCATCCAGCACTAATAATTCAGGTTCTCTCAATACCGCTCTCATAAAGGCGATCAGCTGTTTCTGACCCAGGCTCAAACTATCTCCGCTCCCTATCACGGGTGTTTCCAGTCCTCCATCAAATCGTGTGAGCAAGGTATCTAAACCAGTGGTACGAATTACATCCAGCAATTGTTCCAATGAGTAGTGCTCGTATTTTTTATTCCCATAGATGATGTTCTCATAGATATTTCCCGTAAATAAAAACGGCTCCTGCAGAATGAATCCAATCTTCCGGGTACGTTCTTCATCTGTAAAGCTGCGAATGTCTCTGCCATCGAGCAACACCTCTCCTCCTGTGGGATCAAACAATCGTGCGATCAAAGATGCCGTTGTAGTTTTACCGCCACCGGTAGGTCCTACCAACGCATAAGTCTTCCCCTTTTCCAGTTCGAAACTGATATGATGCAGGATGTCTTTTCCATCGGGATAATGGAAATTGACATCTTTGAATGCCAGCAGTGGTCCGTTGGCATCTTTCGTTTCGGCAGGCACTATATTCAGGTCCGACTCCATATTCAGGATGTGTGAGATCCTGTCCCACCCTGCCATGGCCACCTGGAAGTTGGTATACAGGATGGCGAACTGGCGCATAGGGTTATAGAAGTAAGTACAGTAAGACAGGTAACTAATGAGCAAACCGATGGTAAACTCATGTTGAGAGATGAGGTAAATACCATATGCTAAAACCGCCAGCTGTGCGAGGTTGGCACAGAGGCTGAATAAGGGCATGAAGAAGTTATTTACCAGGCCTGCTGTCACAGCTGTTCTATATTGCTCTCTATTCGCGATATCGAAGCGCTTGCGGAAATAATCTCTGCGGTTGAAGGCGATGATCACTTTAAAGTTATTCAGGCTCTCCTGGATCTCTGCACTCATTCCACCGGTGCTCTTCATGTTTTCCGCATTCTTCTTTTTTACAATCGGGCCGGTGATCCGGGTAACGATCAGCAATAACAATGCGGGTGCGATAGCAGCGATACCCAGTGTGAAATGTATACTGAGCAGGAAGATAGCAGCACCGATCATGGAAGCAAAACCGGAGATGAACTGCACCAGCGATTGCGCGAAGAACTGATTCAGTTTGTCCGTATCGTTATTAATACGGGAGATGAGGTCACCGGCTTTGTTCTGGTTGAAGAAAGCGATGGGCAACGCCTGTAAGCGACTGAACACATCGTTGCGCAGGCGGTACAGGATATTCTGACCCACAGTTCCCATCAGGCTGGTCTGAAAGTAGCTGGCGGTAAGGGAAATGAGGAATATACCGAAGAGGATACCTGAGAATAACAGGACCCCGTGATAATTTTTGTGTGTAACGTATACATCGATCGTATGCCCTATCAGGATAGGGATCGATAAGTTCATACTCGTACTGATCAGGATCGCGAAGATAGCGCCGAACAGCGTATTCCGGTCTGGCCGCAGATAAGGTAAAAAATTTCTGAGCACTTTACCGGTTTTCGTTTCCTGGCCGGCCGCCAGTTTATTCAGGTTGTAGCTCATAGTTGCTGGTGCTGCGTTGAGAGTTATAGATCTGTACATATTCAGGACAGGATTGCATCAGTTCATCGTGCGTGCCGATAGCAATGACCTCTCCTTCCATGAGCAGGATGATCTGATCAAAGTGAACGGCAGAAGCGATCTTTTGCGTCACGGAGATCAGGGTCAGATCCGGGTAATTTTGATGCACATTGTGCAGAATGCGCTGTTCTGTATTGGGGTCTACCCTGGCGGTGAAGTCGTCCAGCAATAGGATAGTTGGGTTGATGGCCAGGGCTCTGGCCAGCATCAGCCGTTGTTTCTGACCACCGGATAAGCTGGTACCACGTTCTGACACAATGGTTTCCAAGCCTTCGGGCAGGGTAGTGATAAAGTCTTTGAGTTCTGCGGTGGAGATGGCTTTTTCCATCAGGGCATCGCTCACGGAATCGTTGAAGGCGATGTTTTCTCTCAAACTCATATTGAACAGGATACTATCCTGGAATACGAGTCCTATTTGTTGTAATAAGTGTTCCTTATCGTAAACTTTCAGGTCGGTGCCATCGTATGCAACTTTTCCGTCGTTGGGGTTGAGGAGGCCAACGAGTACGTTGAGCAACTGGGTTTTACCAGCGGCCGTAGGGCCGATGATGGCGGTACGGGTACCTGCTTTTACGCGGAAAGAAATATCTTTTAAAACAGGTTTCCCTGCGAGTGTGAGGTCGACATTTTCCATGGCTACATCCCCATCCAGTTTACGTTGTACAGTGCCGGTATCCACGACATCCGGGGCGTAGAGTACTTCGGCAATACGGGCGTAGGAGGCAGCAGATTGCGCGATGAGACCACTCATAAAGCCGATCACAACGATGGGGAAAATGAGGATGGCGACATAACTGTTGTATGCGGCCAGTTCACCGAGTGACATGCTTCCTGTGATCACGAAGTGACCGCCCAGGAGCAGGATGGCCAGCAGTGACATATTGGCCATAAAAGAGATGACAGGTACCAGGCCGGCAAAGAGGCGAACTACGGACATGCCTAGTGTTCTGGATTCGCCGTTGGGTGAGATGAAGCGGTCATACTCCTGTTGCTGGGCATTCAGCACGCGGATGAGGGCAGCGCCCATCACACTTTCGTTGATAATTTTATTCAGGCGGTCGATTACCTCCCGGCTCTTTTTAAAGATGGTGCGCACTTTATTTAACACCATGTAAAAGGCAAGGCCGATGACAGGGATAATGGTAATGACGCAAAGGCCCAGTTTCCAGTTCATGACGAGCAGCAGGGTACTGGCACCGATGATGATAAAAAGGGAGGAAGATACGGACACAATTCCCTGCGATACGAACAGTTTTACTGTGTCAATATCGGTGGTGAGGTTGGTCAATAGCTTGGAGGGGTTGGCGGCCTGTATGGCGGCGTATTGCTGACGGGATATTTTGTCGGCCAGTTTGGTGCGCTGCTCCCGGGCTACTTTCTCAGAGGTATAGGTTTGGATAATGCTCTGGAGGTAGGTGAAGATGAATATGAATCCGGCAGCGAGCACGAATTCGGTGACCAGCCCCGACATGTCGAGGTGGCCGTTTGTGTAAGCGTCGATACCCCTGGAGATGAGCCATGGCAATACCAGGTTCAGGCCATTGCTGAGCAGGGCCAGGAAGATCAGCAGGGCGATCATTCCTTTGTAGGGCTTCAGGATGGAGGTGATACCAGGAAGTGCCGGTGCCTTATCAGCAGGGGGGCTTTGTTTTTTCCTCATAAAGTAATAGTAATAGTTGTGTTGCCGGGGTGCTGGCGGCAGCGGCTAAATTACACCAAAATGATAGACGATGGAGAAGTTGAGATATTTTATAACACTTGATAAATATTTAGAAATTAGGGAAATAATTTGCAAGTCTTAGAAATGGGAGGTTGAAACCGGGAAAGGTGGGCTTAATTCTATTAAAAAGAGAAATTATGAAGCATCCGGTTAAAAGCTGTCATTCAGGATTAACAAAAAAATGCTCCGGGTGGTTTGCCCGGAGCGAAATATTTGACGCGTCCGCGTCACAGTTATTTTTAATGGAGCAACCCAGTTAGGCGATACTAACTGAAGGTTTCCATGAATATACTGTAGATGCCATGAATACCTCCTTTTCTTTGATGAGTAATGAAGTTACGTATTTTTTACCTTTTAAAAAACACCAACTTTCGTGTCATTTTATACAAAAAAAGTCGCTGCTTTCTCCAGGTAATTTTCTATCGGCATGCTGTTCCGCATTGCCACCAAACCCTGACCAGAGGCGCCCACCAGCGTTCTAAACTGCTGACTTTGTTTAGTTGCCAATGCATAAATCGTGTCAACGATTATTTGCGGATCGTCCAGCAGTTCCGGATCAGCATGACTCATTAATGATTTTACTTTATTGGTGAGTGCATCGTAGTCTGTGATAGCGGGATTTTCATTCCAGATCACGGAGTCTTTGAAGTTATTACCTGATGATCCCCCCTGCTCAACTAGTCTGAGAGCTATGCCCAATGGTTTCAGTTCATAGTATAATCCTTCAATGAGGCCTTCCAGCGCGAATTTAGACATATTGTACAGCGACCCCACAGGCACAGCCGTAGTAACGCCCATGTAGGAACTGATATTGATGAACATGCCATCCTTGTGTTGTCTGAAGTGTGGCAGGAATGCCTGAATAACCTGGATTGGACCCTTTACATTTACATTGAACTGCCAGTCGATCGTTGCTTCTGTAGCGAACTCTAAGGGGCCGTAAGCACCTACGCCGGCATTGTTGACCACTACATCTATTTTGCCAAAGGTGTCGATAGCTGCGTTTACAGTTTCCCTGATCTGAGCGGAATTAGTCACATCCAGTTTAAAAATCTTTATATGCTCTATTTGGGTGAGTTCGGTTTCCTTTTCAGGGGTGCGCATAGTAGCGGCCACATTCCACCCATTGGCGGCGAAATAGCGCGCGGTGAGCTTGCCGAGGCCTGAGCTGGCCCCAGTGATAAATATTGTCTTTTGCATATTGGAACTTTTGTTCCGCAAATGTATACATAACGGAACAAAAGTTCCAAATGTTTTTTATCTTTGGGGAATTATGGCAAGAACGAAACAATTTGATGAAATGGCGGTGCTGGATAAAGCGATGGAATTCTTCTGGCGGAATGGGTATAATAGTAGCTCTCCGCAGGAGATTTTGAATGCGCTGGAGTTGAGCAGGTCGAGTTTGTATGATACATTTGGCGATAAGCATACATTGTTTATTAAAGCGCTGAAACGGTATAGGGAGAAACAGACTGGGGCGGTAATTGCGATGCTGGAGAATTCGGAGAATGTGATGGATACGATCAGGGAATTGTTGCAGGCGACGAAGAAGGGATGTGTGGAAGGGGGAATCAGAGGATGTTTGATGGTGAATTCCAAAGTGGAATTAGGGATGAGTGATGCGGAAGTGGCGGAAATTGTGACGGAGAACAGGCTGGCGCAGGAAGAAGCGTTTGCGAAGGCAATAAAGAAGGGTCAGGATGCGGGAGTGATTAACAAAGCACAGGCACCAAAGGTGTATGCGCGGTTTGTGATCAATACGCTGTGGGGGTTGAGTACATATGCGAAGATACCAGAGGCAGATAAGAAGGGGTTTGATGATGTGATAAAAGTGACGATACAAATGTTAGGGTAAAAAAGGATGATTTACCCCGTTCTAAAAAAGCATCCTCTTTTATCGGAGGCGGATAAGAAGAGGTTTGATGATGTGATAAAAGTGAAGTTACAAATGTTAGGGTAAAAGAGGACGCTTTCCCCGTTCGAAAAAAGCATCCTCTTTTATACCTTACGTGTTAGAAAATCGTATTTGCAGAAACTGCTTTCCATTCTTCGATCTCCGCTTCAATGGATTTCAACTTCTCCGGTACCAGCTCGGTCGCATCTTTCCCTATTAAGAAATTCAACGGAGGATTGTCACTCTTCGCCATTTCAATAATAGCCGCTACTCCTTTCTCCGGATCACCCGGTTGTTTACCATCCAGCGCTGCATGCCATTTGATAGAATCCATTACTGACTGGTATTTACTTTCGGTTACGCTCAGATCACCACCTAAGAAGGAAGTTCTGAAATAACCCGGTAATACCACTGTTGCTTTCACACCAAATTCTTTGATTTCTTCACGCAGCCCTTCAGTCAATCCGACCACTGCAAATTTTGTAGAGCAATAGATAGCCCAGCCCGGGAACCCACCCAGCATGCCGCCTACAGAAGCAATATTGATAATATGGCCTGAACGTTGTTCACGTAAATGCGGCATTACCTGGCGAATAACGTTGAGTAGCCCAAATACATTTACATTATAGTTTTCTCTGGCATCTTTATCACTTACTTCTTCCAAAGCACCCACCTGCCCGTAGCCTGCATTATTGACTACCACATCTATTTTACCAAATGTGCTGATTGTCTTGTCTATTGCAGCTTTCACACTTGCTTCGTCTGTCAGGGAAACGGTCAGCGGCAGAAAATCATTCCCTGAAAATTCACCTAAGGATGCTGCATCCCGGGAGGTAGCTGCTACTTTATATCCCTGTGCTAATAACTGGGATACCAGGATGCGTCCAAAACCTTTGGAGGCACCGGTTACAAACCATACTTTACTCATTATTATTTAATTAAAGGTTGTTACTAATAGTCGGTCGACTTTGTCAATGCAGCTGTAGCTTTGAAGGCTGTGGTTAATTGTTCCAGCTTACCCAGTCCGCGCTCATAAGCGTCACTACCTAATAGCAGGTACAGTGGTGGTTCCGGCATATTGACCAGTTCCAGCATGACTGCTGCAGCTTTTTCCGGATCACCTGCCTGTCCGCCGTCCATGGCAGCATATTTTGCATGAGATGCCCTGATGGCGGTGTAGTCATCGATCGGTGTATCTGTCATCACCAACGATTCAGCAGTAAGGAAGCTGGTACGGAAGGCACCGGGAGCGATGAGGGTCACTTTGATACCGAACTCTTTTACATCCTGTGCCAGTACATCTGTGAGTCCGGTGACAGCGTATTTGGTGGCAGCATATATAGACCAGCCGGTATTGGCGGTAATACCTGCGATTGAAGAGATATTGATGATATGACCGCTTCTTTGCCGGCGCATGAACGGGAGTACATTTCTGATGACATTCAGTGTACCGAATACATTGATGTCAAAGCTGGTACGAACGGCGGCGTCAGAGAGTTCTTCTATACTGCCACCGATGCCGTAGCCTGCATTGTTTACAGCCACGTCTATGTGCCCGAATTTTTCGATGGTTGCCTGCATAGCAGTGGCTACGCTTCTGTCGTCCGCGAGGTCTACCTGTAGGGGAAGGAAGTTTGCAGTATCAGTGCCTACGGCTTCTGTCAATGCCGCAGCATTTCGGGAGGTTGCTGCCACAGACTGGCCGGCGGCAAGCAAATGCTTTACCAGGGTGAGGCCAAGGCCTTTGGAAGCGCCGGTTACAAACCAGGTCTTTTTGTTGTCCATATCTTTGCTCGTTTTGATAGGACAAAATTAGACCAGGGAAGGGTGTGGATTGTTACAAGGTTCAAACCATTGATTGCAAAATTCAAACAAGGGTGTTTGGGAGGGAATTTTCCAGGCCACTACACCACTCTATAAGATGAAGGTGTACTACTTGTATGCTTCTTAAAGAAATTATTAAAGTGCGCAGGCTCCTCAAAACCCAGGCTATAGCTTATTTCCGCTATATTCCAGTTTGTATGTTTCAGCAGTGCTTTTGCCTCTCCCAGTAACCTTTCTGCAATATGATCGGTAGTAGTCTTACCAGTCGTCTCCCGGATTGCCCTGTTCAGATGATTGACATGTACCGCCAGTTTATCAGCAAAGTCGCGGGCAGAGCGCATGGTAAACCGTTGGTGGGTGGTTTCTATTGGGAATTGTCTTTCCAGCAATTCTGTAAAGATGGCAGTAATGCGGGCATTGGCATCTGTATGCTGGTACAGCATCTCAGAGGGTTGCATTTTCAGGGCATAGTGGATCATCTCTGTTACATAGTTACGCAACAGGTCGTATTTAAATTTATAATCGGAGTTGATCTCATCCAACATCTTTTTGAAGATGGCACTGACATGCTTATCCTGGGTCTTGTTCAGCATGTAGGCCGGTTTGCTGCCGGTGGCGAACATGGGGAGTTCGTTGATATTGGTTCTCAAAGATTCCGTAAAGAAGGATTCTTTAAAAATACAGAAGTAGCCACTTCTATCGTCTTGTAAAGACTCGTAGGTGTAGGGGACGTTGGGGTTGAAGAACATCAATGCAGTCCCGTCTGTTTCGATGCTTTTATCAGAATAATGATACACTGTACGGCCACGGATCAGGCTGATCTTATAAAAATCCCTGCGGGCATAATGAATAGGGGTAGCTCCCGGGGCGAGTGTGTCTTCTACCCTAAATACATTAAAATGCCCGATATCCTGTTTCAGGTTATCAGGCAGCCAGTTAAACTTATGCTGGTAAAAGTCTTCGAGTGATTCCCTGTTTGCCATGGGGCGAAGTTACGAAATTCAAACAGAATGGAAAATGAGCCGCCAATCAGGCAGGCCCATTCTTCCTGTGCATCCCTAAAATTGCACAAATATTTACCGATGCATACTTTTACAATCTTGGATCCACCGCCTCGCTTTCCATCGCCAGCACCCCAAACACGCATTGATGCACCTTACTCAACGTTGCCTTCGCTACAAACCGCTCCAATGCCTCCACGCCCAGCGCAAACTCTTTCTGGGCCATGATCCGTTTTGTACTCAACCCCCTCTCCTTCAACCGTGTCAGGTTCCTCTCCAGTGTATACTCAGGTCCATATATTATGCGCAAATACTCCCTCCCTCTCACCTTCACTGCCGGCTGCACAAAGAACTTCTCATTCATCGTAATGAAGTCGTATGGCTTTACCACCATCCCCTCTCCCCCATTGGTCGTCATTGATACCCACCATGCCGTGGCATCTTCCACACTCGCCTCATCTGCCAGTTCAACTATTTTATATTTAGTAGCAATGATAGGATTCCCTTCGCCACCGGCAAATGCAGCAAGTTGTTCCATATGCCACTCATGATCTTTGTCAAAATAGGTCTTGCCTTCCGTAGCCAGTAAATGGAACGGTGCCAGCTGATAATCTTCCAGTCCATTCACCTCCCAGCAATACTGCCTGTAAGCGCTGGCAAACTGATCGACCATCACAGCCCTGTCCCTATACTCCCTCAACAATGGCAAAGCATCCGGATTCGTAGCCGCCTGTTCCAGCGTCGCCACCGCATCCATCATCGCATACTTACCCGCAGCCGCTGTAGCACCATATTGATTACGGAGCAACTGCTGCGCTTTCAGGTTCCATGGCATCAACTCACAATCCAGGCACATCCAGTCCGTATCAAACGCCTCCCATCCTCCACGTGCTGCAATGACAGCTGCTATCTTTTGCAGGAAGGCCTGCTCAATGGCTTCGTCATCAAAGAATACACGACCCGTACGGGTATAGATGATACCAATACTATCTTCCAGGATGCCAAAACGTTCCTTTACTACTTCCTTATTCTTACACACTATCACCACCGCACGTGAGCCCATATGCTTTTCCTCGCAAATGACCTTTTTTACCCCTTCACCAGCAAAGTACTTAAACGCCTCCGCAGGATGCTCAAGATAATCCGGTAACGCACTGGTAGCAGTTGGAGACATGGTAGGAGGCAGATAGATCATCCATTTAGGATTCACCCCGAAACGACTCATGACTTCCAACGCAGCGGCAGCATTGCCCTCACGGATACTGACCTTCTTCATCAACCGGGTTTCTATCAGTTGTTTCCCAATAACGTCACTGATGTCAAGTACATTATCATGTTCCTGCTGTAAACTCAGCTCGTGCATGGACACCCTGATAGGTCTTGCCGGCACTGCATACTCCTGCGCAGCAGGTACACTCACCAGCTCCCTTTCAGGATACCGCAAGGCTGTCAGACTACCTCCAAATACACAACCCGTATCTATATCAATTGTATTATTGAACCATTCAGGACGTACTACCGGCGTATGGCCATACACCACAGCCGCCTTGCCACTGTAATTAGCCGCCCAGTTAAATCGTACCGGCAACCCGAATTCGTCTGTTTCACCCGTGGTTTCACCATACAAACAGAATTCCCTCACCGCACCAGATCCCCTGCCCTGCATGCTTTCCTTCAGGCCTGCATGCGCTACTACCAGGTTACCATGATCCAGTACATAATGGCTCACGAGGCCATCTAACCACTTCTTCAGGGATTCTATCCATTCCTGATCGGCACCTTCCAGTTGCGCTACCGTTTGTTTCAGGCCATGTTGCAACTGAACATTTCTACCCGTCAGGTACTTCAGTAATTTGGCATCATGGTTACCTGGTACGCAATAGGCCAATTTTTCCATGGTCGCCTGCATCACCAGCTTTAACACAGCAGGTGTAGCAGGCCCTCTATCCACCAGGTCCCCCAGGAAGATCAGTTTCCTGCCATTAGTTACGATCACGCGATGTGCTTCCTTATCCACTGTATGGCCCAGTGTCGTGAGCAGGGTACACAATTCATCATAACAACCATGGATATCCCCGATTATATCGAAAGGGCCTTCTTCGGTTTTGAGATCATTGTAAAGCGGCTCCCTTACTATACCTTCTATACTGTCAACAGCTTCAGGTGTGCGGAACTCAAAATGCTTCCTGAATCCCTCTTCCCTGATCTTGCTGATCCCACTTTTCAATGTCATCATCTGACCTTTGATCACACGGGGCGGCAGGTCTCTGTCTGTACGGGCACTATTTCTATCCTGACACACCCTGTCAGACATATTTAAGATCACCGCCACTGGCAATACATGGTATTCCCTTGCCAGCGCGACCAGTTGCTTTCTGTATTGTGAGTTGACGTTCGTTGCATCCACTACCGTGAGCAAGCCTCTCTTCAGCCTTTTGGCGATGATGAGGTGCAGGAGTTCAAACACCTCTTCAGAGATGCCCTGTGTATTTTCATCGTTGGTCAGCATCAGCCGGATGGCGTCACTGCTAACGATCTCTGAGGGCCTGAAATATTTTTTCGCAAAGGTACTTTTCCCTGATCCTGATGCGCCTATTAATACCACCAGGGAAAGTTCCGGAATATTTAATGTCATAATCTTTGTTGTTGTAAGAATGCAATTACTTCATTCTGCGTAAGGGAAACCAGTATTTTCTGAAAATGGATTTTCCTTCCCGTTGGTGAATTTCTTCTTTCATGAATGTTTTTATTAAAAACAGTTCCCGGCGAAAATCCAGCTTGTCATTCCCTCCCCTATTGTTTTGTAAAAATAGCCATCTGGCTGGGTGCGCCTATTGCTTCCATCTCCTCACCCAATGGCTTTATTTCGTAAGTATATATATATGCCTCCCTGATATGTTCACACCATGCACTGAATTCAGCACGTGTCCATTCGAACCGGTGATCTGAGTGACGCATTTCCTTTTCATCGGCTGTAAAGGTGATGTTCCATTCCTTATTAGGTGTAGTGAGCACGACTGTATCCGGTTGTATTTCGTTGAATACATTCCTTTCCAGTGCCAGCAACCTATCTTCATCCAGGTGCTCTATCACTTCCACCAAAGCGGCTACATCATAGCCCTGCAAGCGCTTATCCCTGTATAACAGAGAGCCCTGCAGGAGGTTGATCCGCTTACGCTGGCTGTCGGTCATCTTGTCCAGCTTCAGTCTTCTTTTGGCTATTTCAAGGCTGTATGCCGAAACGTCCATACCGGTGATGCGCTGCAACTGTTTATTTTCCAGCAGGAGCTTGATGAGGCGACCTTCTCCACAACCCAGGTCAATGACAGAGGTAGCCGGCAATCTGGCGATTTCATCACTAACGGCTTGCAACCTTACATCATGCAACCGTTGTGTAGGTTCTTTTTCCACTACAGGGGCATCTTCCAATATGGTCATTGCTGCCAATGCTTCGTTGGAGAGTTTATGCTGATTACGCAGGTACCTGCGCACGATCAGTTCCCTGGCAGGGTGTTGTTCCAGCCAGCCTTTCCCTTTGTTCATGAGTTTAGTGACTTCATCTTCATTTACCCAGTAATGTTTTTCATTGTCCATTACGGGGATGAGTACATATAAATGAGCAAGCAATGCTTGCAGGGTGATGGTATGCTTCAGGGTGACTGTAAAATACCTGCTATTGCCCCATTCCGGGAAGTGAGGGTCCAGGGGGTGCCGGGTAGCGGTCAGGTGATAGCCCAGTGGTTCGAACAGTTGCTGCAAAACCGGTTCCCCTCCTCTGATGGAGAGAACGGAGAGCTGTACTTCAAGTTGCAGCGGGGTGTCTACCAGTTCTGGCCTGGCTTTACAGTTTCCATTCAATGCGGAGCTAAAACCCTTTGAGATGGCGCTGGCCATGAAAGAGGAAGCAACATAAGGGCGGTCGTTTACGTACTGATCCAATGCAAAAGCGTTCCCATCACTGTTCCTGACGAGACCCACCGGGTCCATGTCCAGCAATATTGCACAGGTACATTTTTCTTCGCTTACTTCCGGGTAGAAAACGTGAGCTTTTCCATTTACGATGTCCACAGATTGAACCTTCGCAGGGTGTTTGTGAAGTAAAAAACTTAGGTCAGTAGCGGGGTAGCGTGAGTTTGTGATAGTTAATAACATATTTGCAATATAAAATATATCTGCAAACTTAGGAAAGATGTGTGAAGGGTATCTGCGCAGTTTGTTTTAAAAAAGAAAAGCGAAAATTTTAAGAGATGTCGGGCATTCCTTAAAATTTTCGCTGATGGAGTGGAGAAAATGTAAAATAAGCTTTAGTTATATGCCGTAATCGTTATCAACCCAGCTAACCCTGAGGGCTGTATAGACCAGTTAGCCGCATCAAAATCTTTATAGTTGATATTCACAAAATTGATTTCATGATACTGCCGCCATGGTATATGATGCTGGTCCATGTACCGGATATGATTCGCCATGAGGTTAGCCACTTCAATACGGATTTCATTTTTACCGGCACGCAGGTATTTGCCCACTCTCAGATTAAATGGAATACTCCACATGATGCCGGCATCCTGACCATTGATCCAGATGTGCGCACTTTCGTGCACTATGTCCAGCCGGAGCAAGTACTCTTTGGCATTTTTTGCAGGTAGATTAAAAGTGGTCGTATATACACCTATTCCCGAGAAGGAAGCAACAGCTGTATCTGGTAATGTGGTCCAGTCTACTAAACTATCCAGTTTTACAGCAGCTGGAAGGAACGGTCCACCCTCCTTGAATTCCAATGTCCACGGGCCTGCCAGGGTAATTGATGCCTGCGGATTATTTAAGTAAAACCAATCAGGAAAGCCATTCTTTGTCGGATTCCCCGCTGCTTTTAATATAAGAGACTCCCCTGCCGCTAACTGTACTTTCACCAGAGTAGTCGTATCAGTTTGTGAAATCTGCGCCAGCCCACTATCACCCCTTAATGGATCTAATAAAACCACACGGGGTACACGATTATTAAGCGGAATAACACGTTCTATTTTTGCGCCGGTATGATTCACCAGATAATACCACGTATCCGCTCCATCTTTCCGGCGAATGAATTTCAAGCCTGCATCTGTCAATGCTTCACGGCGCACACCTACCTGATGCAATGCCCCTTCCACATCCGAAGTTATGATCACATTCTTCTTCCCTGCTAAAGATTTCAACAGCACTTTAAACTCCCTCCTCCTTGCCTCCAACGCATACATCCCCGGCACATCCTCGGGCAAGGCATCAAAAATTACCTTCGTTCCACTTTCAGCCAGCGCAATGATCTTCTTCAATGTTGCCACCGGCATCAGGTGCGCCCTGGGTATGATCAGCGCTTTATATCCCCGGGTTTTATCTATCCAGTTATCCGAAACAAAATCCAGCGTAAATCCTTTCTGCTGCAATCCCATCACCTGCTTATAAAAATCCGTCGGATACAACCACTTATCTATATGATGCACAGACAGAGGCATCTCCATTCCCTCCGCATCATTCCATATATCATACACGGGCCAGTACACCAGCAGATCATTATCCGGCTTACCTGCCTGCAATACCGACTGCACCCTTGTAATATATTCATTCAGCCCCGGCAGGTGAGACCACCAGCTATTAGCAGGCACAAAATTCACCGATGCGTAAAACAACCATCCCGGAAAAGGCACCTCTTTCGGCGAATACGTTGTACCATGATAAAACACGTGATTCACGCCCGCCAGAAATGCCTGCTCCACCTCCGGTTTACACTGTGACAACGAAGTTTTAAAATGCTCCGTCAACCAGGTAAACGTCTCACTTGAAATCAACGGATGCCCCGCTATATGCCCGGCAGACGTTGCAAACTGCATCATAATGGGATCCGGACTTACATTCCTGATATCTGCACTATCCCTGCGCAAACCCGGTATCGGAAAGTACGTAGAACCAAACGTTTCACACTCCGGAATATCTACTGTTGCATATAAGTCAATCAGATTTCCCGGTGATCCATGGGCCTGATTCTTAGTAATACGATGGGAGTTATGCGCCCATTCCGTCCACGGCTTTGTAAAATGCTCCAGCAGCAACTCTGCCATCGTTTCCCTGTAATCAGATTTTACACGGGCAATGGTATCTGAGACCCTTTTTGCCGTAAACTCCTGTATAAAACGCGTCAGGTCATAGCCCCTCCGCTTTTTGAACTCAGGGAGAAAGTCCGGCGTCCAGTCTGCCCCATATACCTCGTAACTATCATTATAAAACGCCCGGATGTCAGGCACTTTACCATGAAAAGCCGTATCAAAACGATGCAGGTATACCTGCACCGCTTCAGCAGAAAGGTGGTCCAGCGTATACCCTTCGCCGCCCGGGGCTGCCCGTTTTACCTTTTGTTTGGTATGGGCACTATACAATGCATATACACTGATATTGCCCGCAGGATGCTCCCAGTGCAGGGTGCCGTCCTTTACCTTATTTAAAATTGGTTCGGATAATGTGCCTTTGTAGGCCACCAATGCCTGCAGGGTTCCGATCGTGGTATCGATCTTTTCGGGCAATGCCAGGTCTATATATTGTCGCAGCACCTTCACTTCCATCTTCGCTGCCGCATGCTTCAGGTCTACCTGTGGGCCGCCAAAAGGCCAGCCGGTACCCGTGGTGAGGTCGACGCCCATATGTAACCGGGAAGCGTGGCTGGTCGTGATATTCAATAAATGCATCCATTGCGGGGACAGGAAGTCCACATACTTCGCCTCAAAACCTTTCGCGCCATAAATAGGCGCTATTTCCACCCCGCCAAAACCTACTCTATTGTAGGTATCCAGGGCATTGGTCAGGCCTGCGCTATCCACAGCACTTCCCATCCACCACCAGCGGGTCCATGGTTTTGTTTCCTTCTTTACAGAAGGCCATACGGGTGATTGTGCAGAAGCCTCAAAGGCGCAAAGGAGCAGGCCAATGGTAGCCAGCCGGTAAAAACGTGGATGCATATATTATTTATTTCTCGGTATCAGACCAGTCAAATTCCTTGTTTTCTGCCGGGGTTTTCGCTTTCGCCATGATGGCTTCCAGCGCTTTCACTTTTGCCGGGTTATCAGCAGCAAGGTCTTTTGTCTCTCCAATATCGTCAACTATATTGTACAATTCAAATCTTTCCCCTTTCCCTTTGTATTTAAAGCGGATCAGTTTCCAGTCGCCCTGCAATACTGCCTCCTGAATATAGCCTTCGTTGAACTGCCAGTATAAGTAATCATGCGTCTTCGCCGGCTTTTTACCTTCCAGTGCCGCTGCATAATTCAGGCCATCGATGCCGGACAAACTTCCAGACTTTGTCAATGCACTGAAGGTAGGCAGGATATCCCAGAACGCCCATTCTTCATCACTCACCTTACCGGCAGGTATATGTCCCGGCGCACGTACCAGCAGTGGCACACGGATGCCGCCTTCGTACAGGTCACGCTTCAGCCCCTTCAACGGCCCGGCACTGTTAAAGTAGGCTGGATCACCTCCGCCTTCCTTATGAGGGCCATTATCACTGGTAAAGAAGATATAAGTATTATCATCCAGCCCCAATTGCTTAATCAGTGCCTGTATCTGCCCTACATTCTGATCCAGCTTACTCACCATGGCTGCAAATGCAGCATGGGGGTATTGCTGGCTGCGATAAGTGCCGCCCTTTTGCGCATAAGGTGTTTCCGGCGCCAGTTTGGAGCTGCCATCAGGCAGTAGCCATTGCTGCAGGTCTTTTTGCGGAGGTGCCAGTTCGGCGTGAGGAATGGTAATAGAAAGATATAGAAAGAACGGTTTGTCCTTATTTTCATTGATAAAAGTATAAGCATGCGCCATGATATCATCATGGGTAAACATGCTGGTATCGTGCGGAATCTTACTGATCTTACCCTTTTTTACCTGATAGAGGTAATTGGTGTAATAATCATGTGCATGGCCCTGATTCAGGTAGCCATAGAACTCATCGAAACCTTTGATTTCAGGAGAACCTGTCGTGCCCATTTCGCCCAGGCCCCACTTGCCAAACATCCCCGTAGCATAGCCATTTTGCTGCAATACCTGCGCCATCGTGCTATCCTGCGGGCGCAATGGCAGGCGGGTATTCCCCCTGATATAAGAATGCCCCATATTCTTACCCGTTAGTAAAGCGCAGCGGGATGGTGCACAGACAGTATTGCCGGCATAAAAGCGGGTAAAGCGGATCCCCTCCGCACCCAGGTTGTCAATATTTGGAGTAGGAATGGGACTCTTCGGGTTAAAAGATGTAAGGTTACCATAGCCCAGATCATCAGCCAGTATAAATATGATATTGGGCCTGTCCGGATGTTTCTTTTGCTGTGCCATGGCGGCGATGGAGGTGGTGAGCAGCCAGCCTGACAACAGTATTTTGTAAAAACGACATTGCATAGTTTCTTATTTTCTGTGGGCTAATGTACAAAAACCTACAAAATCAATAGACTAATAATGTATGAGCGGTTTGGGACCAGAAATGTAAATTATTTGGTTAGGAAGGTCCGGTATCAGATACTTTTTTTATATTTGATATATTTTCGTTTCAATTGTCTTAAATTCATATCGCCCTCAGTGTCAAGGTTTATAGAGGTTATGTGAATGATTTAAATCAATAGAAAATGATGGTGAGATACTATGCAATATTTGGAGATGGTAGTTACAGTCCCCTACATTCCCTGGAATCGGTCTCTATACTTCCGGAGTATTCCTACATTCTAATGACAACGGATACACTGAAACCAAATGGTTATGTGGAGTCTACAACTTATCAATTTGTAGATAAAAATGGAGAGGTGGAATTGTTGCGGATAAATAACTGGGAATTGCTGTACATCAGCCCATGGACGCATAGTTCCGATGGTCTTCGCTACTGCCTGTACAATCATATGACCAAAACCGCCCACGAGTTTTTCGGGGAGGAGACGGGTCTTCACTTTTTCAAGCACGATCTTTTTCCAAAGCTGAGAGAGCTGTCTATCATTTCTGATTACAACCAGTATCTGCTCAGTGAAAAGGTAGACCTGCTGGAAGTAGAGCTGACCGAGCTACGGAGAAGATTGTATGAGTTGGAAAAAGTATTGCGGAAGTAATGAACTTAATCCGGCCATTATCACTTCGCTATATCCACCAGCAAATTCGTATCCGGATCTAACCAAATACCGGCAGGTTTAGTGGCTGCTGGTATCATAATAGTGGTGATCCTATCCTTCACCTGTACCGTCTGCACAGGCTTCGTCTTATCCAGCGTGTATTCCAGTGGAAACTCAAATAGCGTAGCCTGTTGCTGAACCACCTCTATTTTTACCATATGCGTGCTTTCATTATAACCCAGATTCACCTGTAATTCTGGTATAGCGGCCGTATATAACCATTGTGTAAAGAACCTTTGAAGCTGCTGTCCACTTGCCTTTTCCATTTCCTTTCTAAAGTCATCGGTATCCGCGTTCCGCCCGTTGTAATCTGTAAAGTACTGCCTGATGCCCGCCCAGAACTGCTCATCTCCTATCTTCCTTCTCAACATGTGCAATACCCAGCCACCTCTTTCATAACTATTCGCATTCAGCAACTGCATGTAATTACTATGCACCGTCGTATCGACCACCGGCGTTTTTCTCTTTCTGGCAAACCCGATAACCTTCTCCCTGTCCTCTTTCAGAGATGCCTTCAGCGTATCGGTGCCATACGTATGCTCCATATACAACAAGGTCATGTAAGTAGCAAAACCTTCGCTCAGCCATAAATGCCGCCAATCTGTTTCAGTGATCGCATCCCCAAACCACTGATGTGCTATTTCATGCGCCAGCAGCGATTCCAGTCTATCATAGCCGACAGAATTTTCTGCATAAAAGATGGCGCCTGCATTTTCCATCCCACCAAAAATGGTCTTGGATTGAATATTGGCCAGCTTTTCAAACTGAAATGGACCTACCTGCTGAATAAAATAAGGGAGGATCTTTGTAGCCCGCGCATATCCCTGATGATCCGCATCTTCCCTGAATACATAACTATATACAGGTATATTCCCAACATCACCCGAATGGGTAGCGATAAAATCAGCTGCTGCTACCGCCATTACTTTTGTAGCCAGCGGCACTTTCCCCTCATACAGGGTTCTTTTCAACTGCCCAGGCAGATTGGTTTCTGATACTTTAGCGCCATTCGCCACCACAGTATAATGGGCCGGTGCGGTGATGGAAAAACTCACCGTCGCCTTATCAGCAGGATGATCTATACACGGCAGCCATTGATGTGCCCTGTCAGGCCAATGATCAGTAAAGAATGTTCTATCCCCGTATTTGTTTTTGGAAATGATCAGCCCATCTTTTGGTGTACCGGCATACACGACGGTATACGCAGCCTTATCCCCTGCTTTCGCATTTACTTTTATATAAAGCGCATTCGCATCCTGCTCAAATGGAAACGGCTTTGCACCCGCACGCACTTCGCTCACCTTCATGCCGGTAAGATCAAATTTTAAGGTGCTTGTTTTTCGAAGATAATTTACAGCGATAGTCACCTTTCCCTCAATCCGGTTCGTTGAATCATTCAGCGTCAGTTCTATCCCGTAATGCTGTACATCCACCTGCTGTGCTTGCGCTCCTGTGTACCACAGGAAACATAACGCTACAAATATGCCTGTTCTCATAATTTATTCTCCCCAAACTGTTATTACTATACTTCTTGCCCCACCATAATCCCTATGTTCGCACAAATAAATCCCCTGCCAGGTACCGAGATTAAACCTGCCATTCGTGACCGGTATCATTACAGTACTCCCCAGCATCGCCGCTTTCAGGTGCGCAGGCATATCGTCCGGCCCTTCGTCGTTATGCGCATAGTCAGGATCGTTTTCAGGTACGGCTTTATTAAAGTAAGTCTCAAAGTCTATTCTTACAGTTGGATCAGCATTCTCATTGATCGTCAGCGACGCAGAGGTATGCTGTATGAATACCTGGCACATACCGGTCCTGATCTCTCTCAACTGAGGGATAGCCTGCAATACTTCCGATGTAATAAGATGGAACCCACGGGCTCGTGCGCCTAGTTGGATCGATGCCTGGTATATTTTCATGCACCGAAATTAAGCATTACTACTTTACTTTGATATAATGCTCTATGATTTCGTGGTCTACCCCTGCTCCTGCTACCTTTTCAATTCCCTTCTGGCTCAGCGTATCGCCATGAATGGTTACCGTGAAGTTAAACACACCACCTTCCCAGTCTTTGTTATTATAAAACTCCAGGTGTTCTGTATACTGGTCACCCTTCAGGGTATAGCGACCTCCACCAGCATCAAAGGCGCTGCCATGTTTCAGAAAAGCAAAATGTGTGTCATTGATGATTTTGATCATCTCCTGATCTTTCGTATAATCGGTAATCGTAGTATCTCCCCCTGCAATTGAATACTGATTCAATAATCTCCAGGTTCCCATTAATTGGTTAGCAGGGGGCTGTGTAGCTGATGGTTGCTGAGTAGCCGGTTGCTGGCAGGCAAACAATAACGTGGGTAATAACAATAAGTACAGTTTCATTATAGGAATCGCTTTTGCCTAAATTTAGGCAAAAGCGATCATAAAATATTATTTTTTCAGATGCCGGATGATGTTCTTTGTATAAGAAATATCCTTATTATTATGGTAACTACAACCAAATACAAACTCCATCATACCTGACCCTGGTGATGCCGTTCTAAGCGTATCTGCAATCTTCGTTTCCTGCCCTGGCGGCGTGGCCTGCCCTGCATTGATCGCACAGCCCTGCCCTACCCCGATCAGTACATTTTTGTTATCGCCAATGGCAGCACCGTACGATTTAACGATACCCAATACCTGCGCCGCCGTATTCCAGTAAGACATCGTCATTACATAATCAATATACTTGTTGGTACGCTTGATCTGGTTGATGTTGTAATTATTATAGTCTACTACAGACAAGATCCTGCCTGTCTTAGAATCAGGACCAAGGTACTTACCCAAAGCAATCACTGCACTATCAATATTCCTGGTGGTGGCCCCACTGTATTCAAGATCCAGGTCTACCCCATCCAGTTGCCATTTATCCAGCGAATCCTTCACAATCCCCGCCATCTTAGCAGCTTCCACACCTGATAAGTTTACCATGTTCCCAGAGAAGGAGGTACAAACAATTCTGGTCCCTCTTTTCTGCAAGGCATGCGCCTTCGTCAATACATCATTCCAGTCATTGTACCCTGATACGCCTCTGTGCTCAAATTCCCAGCTGCCATCAGTCGTTTTACCTATTCCAAGTGTAAAGATGTTCACCACATCCACACTATCAGGAATCGCATCTAAAGGGCCTACATCATTCCGATTATAACAGCAACCGCCCCAGTATTCCACCATCAGTGGACGTTGCGTAAGCAGAACAGGCGTATCAGTGGCAGGCGGCGGTGTGGTGGTCGTATGCTCCTTTTTACAATACGCAAGGAAAATAATAAAGATGAACAGGAGTCGTGGAAAATTACTGGATTTACGTGTCATGAAACAGTACCTTTTTTTGAATAAATGAAAAAGAGCTAACACCAGCTTTATGCCGGTATTAGCCCTTATTATGCTTTGGAAAAAGAATTGTATCAATGAAAACGCAATCCGCGAAATATTTATGCGGCGTGCTAATAATTTATTTAATAATAGGAATTGACTTGGTTTTGGTCACTATATCATCATCCGTCAGCTTGCTATAGTGGATGATCACATTCCCCGGTTTCTTCGGATCTTTCTGGATCACCTTTACGCCCTCCTCCCACTGGTTACAATGGGTAGAGATCACAGGAACGGCATTGATCCATTTTCCGTTTTTCAGGGTAAATACATGGTACCCGCTCCAGCAGCTGGTCCACCACCCGGGATTGATGCCAATTTCATCTTTTCCATCGTCATTCAGGTCGCCCAATACGTCTACTGCCCCACCGATACAATTGGGAATAAGGATATCAGGAATTGCCTTGTTTGAAAAACGGATATGTGCTACGCAACTATCGTCCAGGCAGGTCATTTCCTGTGTAGTGTCGATCGGCGGAGGCACTAAATAAGCATATTCTTTCACACCGTCCCCATCTGCATCACAGGGTACTGCACCTTTGGCTTTCAGTTTTCTTATCTCCACGTTGGCATCGGTCGTCAGGTCGCTCTCGGCTACTATTTTCCATGTATTGCTCACCTTACGAAATACAAGATAAGATGCATAGGTTTTAGTAGTCCCATTCGTGTTGACAGCCTTATCAAAACTGCATTTCACATCCCCGTTTTCCAGTGTTGCTGATTTTATTTCACCTGCTATCTGCTGATCCAATGACGAGTACTTTTTAAAGATGGAAAGTTTGCCGGCTATGCAATCCTGTTTTTTCAGTTTGGTGCCATAAAACATTACTTCATTGTCGTAAAAAAGGATGAGTGTACCGATGTCCTGCTTGTTGTTGGCTACATTCCATTCCTGTACTAAAGCGGCGGGATCTTTCACCTGTTGTGCATTTGAATTTAAATACAACAGGCAAAGGAGTAAACTAACGAATGATTTCACTTGACTTAATTTAGCCATGTAAAGTACAAATAAATTATATTGAAATATCAAAGTAATTAAGTACATTCATAATACCCTTGAAAGCCATAGCATCAAAAATTACCACCTAGCGCTATTCGTGTTTTTCGAAGACCCTGACTATTTAACCAAGACCAAAATTCAATAATTGTTAAACCAAAACCAATGAAGAAAAATCTATTGCCTTTTTCATTCCCCCTCTTACTGTTATTGTTGATGGCATCCTGTTCCAAAGACGCACAGGAGGTCAAACTGGCTAACGGGCTGGTAAAAACCCCAAAACAAGACAGAGGATTCCTGATTCTTACTGAGCAAAACATCGATCAGAAAGCCATTTCAGAAGCGCTTTCCAATCTCGGCGTAAAGAAGTTTGTATTCAAAGAGGCCAATAAGGAACTTGGGCTTATTCGTGTACAAACACCCGACCCATCTTTCCCCGAAAAAGCGAGAAAAGTTGCCGGTGTACAATCTGTATCTGTAGACATCGTACAGAACTGGCGCCTGCCTGAACGCAATTTCCGCTCCAGCATCGCCTATGGCAACAACACAGGCACTGGAACTATTTCACATCCATCCGCTAAAACTGCCGCTGCAGCACTCACAGACAGATACAGTTTTCTGCAATGGGGCCTGCAAGCCATTCATGCACCCGAAGCATGGGCTAAAGGTTACAAAGGTACGGGTGTAAAGGTAGCAGTACTCGATGGCGGGTTCCTGCTCAACAACCCCGAAATCAAACCTAACATTATTCTCACCCACAGTTTTGTAGAAGGTGAAGAAGTACAATACCATGGTGAAGAAGGCTTCAGCCACGGTAGCCACGTAGCGGGTACCATCGCCGCCGTGAAAGACTCCAATGGGGTTGCCGGTGTGGCCCCCGAAGCGAAACTGATACTCGTAAAAGTATTGTCCGATGCCGGCACTGGTGCTTTCAGTAGCTTCATAGACGGCATCTTCTATGCCACTAACCATGGCGCAAAAGTGATCAACATGAGCCTCGGTGGTGAACTGCCATTGAAGACATTCACGGATGACAACGGTACGCCAGACGATCCATCCGATGACTATGTAGTGGAATATGACCGCGACGTAAAAGAACTGATCACTGCTATCAACAGAGCCACCCTGTATGCTACCCTGAATGGTACAACCGTGATTGCTGCTGCTGGTAACGACGGTTATAACTATGATACAGAAAAACGCTTTATCACCTACCCCGCTGCTGCATTAGGTGTACTGGCTATTTCATCCACAGGTCCGCTGGGATGGGGTATCAACCAGGATACTTCCCTGTATCTGCCTTCTATCTTTACCAACTATGGTAAGCATTTCATTCACTATGCTGCGCCGGGTGGTAACTATACCCTGCCTCCCAACACAACTATCGTGGATGTAGGCGGTATTATCAACTACGAATATGTATTTGATTTTGTATTCAATATCGGCTACTGGGATGAAGCTTCCGCTACCTACTATTATGGCTGGGCTGCGGGTACCAGTATGGCCTCTCCACATGCTGCCGCCGTTGCCGCCCTCATCTACCAGAAATATCCTTTCGCTAATCCATTGCTGGTAGACCTGGTGCTCAAAACCTCTTCTACCGACTATGGCACACCTGGTAAGGATAAGTACTTCGGGGATGGCGAAGTAAATGCCCTGAAGGCCGTTAAATAACGACTAACCCCTTGCATATATACCCAAGGAACCTGTATCAGTATGGATACAGGTTCTTTTTTTGTATATCCCCCCTCTCCCATGCCCCCTCATCTGCCTCTTTTTCTTTTTCTATCAATATCAGGTAAAATATGCGCACTCAAACCACCAATATTCCGCATCTTACAGGCTGAAATTAAAACAGGTCGAATAAATGAAGAAAACAATCGTTGCCTGCTCCGTTTTATTTGCAGCTATGCTGTCTATAAAACAAGCAACAGCCCAGGAAACTGATGGTCTGCACCACATGTCCAAGGAGTATGTAGCTCCAACTGATCCATTGGTGATCAAGAAACTGGATAAATGGCAGGATCAGCGTTTTGGCTTATTTATGCACTGGGGCCCTTATACCATTTGGGAAGAAGTAGAAAGCTGGAGCATTTGCCCGGATGACTGGGTGGTTAGAAAAGGTCCTTACTCCGCTGATTACAACGTATATCGCGAAGCCTATGAAAAATTACCGAATGAGTTCAATCCGGTAGACTTCAACCCTGAAAAATGGGCGAAGGCCGCTAAGAATGCTGGTATGAACTACGTGGTATTCACTACCAAACACCATGATGGTTTCTGTATGTTCGATACCAAACAAACCGACTACAAGATCACCGCTCCCAACGTACCTTTCTCTAAAAATCCTAAGGCAAACATCGCCAAGGAAATCTTCGATACCTTCCGTAAGGACAGCTTCATGATCGGTGCTTATTTTTCCAAACCAGACTGGCATAGCCAGGATTTCTGGTGGAAGTACTACCCGGTAATGGGCCGTAATACCAACTATAATATTAAAATGTACCCTGAAAAATGGGCGGCATATAAAGAATATACCTATCGCCAGATCGAAGAACTGATGACCAACTACGGTGCTATCGATATTCTCTGGCTGGATGGCAGCTGGGTAAGACCTGGTGGCAAACAGGAAATCGACATGCCGAAGATTGCTGCCATGGGTCGTAAAAACCAACCTGGCCTGATCGTAGTAGACAGGGAAATAGTAGGTGAATACGAAAACTATGCTACACCGGAACAAACCCTGCCAGAAAAACCACTGCCTTACCCATGGGAAACCTGTATGTCTATGGGTGACAGCTGGACATATACCCATACAGATCAGATGAAGTCTTCCCTGAAACTGGTTACGCTGCTGGTGAAGATCGTATCCAGAGGGGGTAATTTCCTGCTGAACATCGGCCCCAGCGCGAAAGGTGACTGGACGCCACAGGCCTACGAAAGACTGGCAGACATCGGTGCATGGATGAAGATCAACGGCGAAGGTATTCACGCCTCCCGTCCGGTAGCCCCCTTCTCTGACAACAATGTATTCTATACACAGCATAAAGACAGCTCTGCTACCTATGCATTCTTTACCAGCGACAGCGATGTGGTGAAACTGCCTGAAACAGTCGCTTTCGCCATCGAAAAACCTGCTAAGATCAAACGGGTAACCTTGCTGGGTACCAAAGCTAAACTGAGCTGGAAACTCAATAATGGTAAACTGGAAATCAAAATCCCTAAGAATTTACAGCAACAGAGTGGCTTGAAATACGCCGCAACGTTCAAAGTAGAAGCTTAAAATTTCAATTACAGAAACTCATTAGAACAGCAAAATAATGAACAGAAGCTGGCCGCAAACTAATACACACTTTTGTGGCCAGCTCTTCTCTTTTGCCATAGCTGGTCCAGCATCTCCTGCCGCACCGCCGCACTCATATACTTCTCCCCGTTTAGTACCGTTCGTACCGCATACTCCATCTCCTCTTTCTTTGCACTCTTACTCAGGTAACCATCTGCCCCCGCCAGTAAATTGTCTATCGCAAAAGTCTTTTCATCTGCCGCCGTATAAATCATGATCCTGATTGCAGGACACCTGGCTTTAACGGGTCCCAGTACCTCGGGATGCAGGTCTGTAATCAATAAATCAAAACACCGGGTCTCTAATAGAGACAGTGCCTCATTGCAGGTATCGGCTGTTTCAATGTAGGTAGGCTGATGCAACGTGGCTATGATCTGTTGAAGTCCGTACCTGAAGATAGATGGGTCTAAGGCTATCAATATAGTTTTCATCAATAAAGGATATGATTACATTCTACAAAACTATCATATTACGTTTTTCGTATTTGTAGTAGTTCTACTACAAACATATAGAATATCTTCTATGTGTCGTAGAACAGTCTCTGGGTACCTTTGCAATGCGATATGAGATGAAGGTTACAGTTTTTAGCCTATGTGAAACCGATCCGCGATGGGATCAATTTTTTAATCGTTCTCCCTATATATGAATAAAAAGATCGCGCTGTTCAGCATCATGTTGCTCTCTGCCACCCTTTCGAATGCACAATATGTCTTAAAAGAAGCAGATAAACAGGCATCCTTGTATAACTATAGCGCTGCAATTCCTTTGTATAAGAAGGCATTCTATAAAAAAGTAACTGTAAGGGCTGCCCGTGGTGTAGCGGATAGTTACAAATTACTGAATGACTATCCGGCAGCCGAAACCTGGTACAGCAAATTAATAGCGCTCCCTGAGCATTCTGCTAATGACGAATTGCATTATGCCAGGATATTGATCAATAATGCGAAATATGCAGATGCCCAAGCTACGCTTGTCTCTTATCTGGCCAAACAACCGAACGATCCGCTGGCGATCAGCATGAAACAGGGTTGTGACAGTGCGGTGAAGTGGAAAGTGAAACCTGTGAAAGGTGATTTTGAAAACCTGAAAGCCATGAACACACAGTGGGCTGATTGGGGCACAGGTTTTAGAAACGGCAGGTTTATATTTGCATCTGATCGTCCTTATGATTCCCTGCGTCATGACCGGCTGTTCAACAATTCTAATATCAGCAGAAAGAAATATGGTTTTACCGGCCGTAGTTACCTTCACCTGTATGAAAGCGATGGGTTTGACAGTAGTACTACCCGCCTGCTTGCACGCAATGTAAACGGGGACTACCACAGTGCGAAAGCAACGTATACGGCTGATGGAAATACCATGTATTATGCAGTGACGAACCTGGTAAAAAAGAAAGGTCGTTTTGCTGAACAGTTATATACTTTAAATGTAGAACTGAAAGCGGCTAAATGGAACAATACCAATGGTAACTGGGAAGTAGACAGCTTCCCATATAATGAGATCTTTGATTATAGTGTAGGTGATCCATTCATCAGTGCTGATGGACGCACACTTTATTTTGTAGCCGACTACGGAACACGTGGTTTGGGGGGGACAGATATTTATTACTGCACCCGTGGTAAAGACGGTAAATGGGAAACTCCTGTAAACATGGGCCCATCCATCAATACAGCGGGCAGCGAGCGGACTCCATTTATGGACAGCACCGGGGTATTTTATTTTGCAACAGATGGCAGACCCGGTGTCGGCGGATTGGATATCTTCTCTGCAAAGCAGGTAAATGGTACCTGGATGCCTATAAATATGGGCTATCCCGTAAATAGCGCGCAGGATGATTTTAGTCCGGCGTACAACACCGGCAAGTCTATGTACTTCTCCTCGAACAGACCTGGTGGGTATGGCAGCGATGATATCTACCGGTTTACACCCTGGAAGATCCTGGTATTCAGTCTGGAAGGGAAAGCCTTCGATAAGGCAACAAAAGCACCATTGAGCAATGCTACGGTATCACTGGCAAATAAAGCCACAGGCCAGGTTTTGACGGCGGAGACTGATGACGATGGCAACTACAGATTTGTGCTGGATAGTTTGTCTGATTACGGGTTGCATGCCACCAGGGTCACTTACAGTCCTTCTGAAAATGCAGTGGTCACTACCAATGGGCTGACAGAATCACAGGTCTTACACCAGGATGTATTATTGCAGAAGATCGAAATCAAACAGGTGACAGCGCCCGAAAAGAAACCGCTGATCATTGCTAAGGCAAATGTAACCGGGCACAAAATTGATTTAGGAAACCGCTTCAATCCTGCCAATGTATATTTCGATCTGGGCAAATCGGCGGTACGGCCGGATGCAGCAAAAGAGCTGGATAAGCTGATTTTGCTGATGAAGGAGAATCCATCCTGGAAGGTAGCGATGGGCTTTCATACGGATAGCCGTTCCGATGACAATTATAACATGAAATTATCGCAGAAGAGAGCTGCGTCAGTATTACAATATTTCTTAGCCAAGGGTATTGCGAAAGAACGCATGACAGCCACTGGTTATGGTGAAACGAGATTAATTAACCGTTGTGCAAACGGTGTGCATTGTTCGGAACAGGAACATCAGGCCAATAGAAGGACTGAATTTGAGGTGTTTGATAGATAAAATGGGTTGATGTTTTATTAATAAGCGGTTCAATGGCAATCATTGAGCCGCTTTTTTATTTGCCTGTTATGTGTACTATTAGAAACATTGTTCTGCGCACTCATCTGGTATAAAGCCCTAAAAATGGCATGGCCCCGTCTTTGTTCTTTTTAACTTCTAAAAGAACATTATGAAAGCAGCCGTATTCCACCATCCGGGAAAGATTTCTTTTGATACTGTAGCTGACCCTATTATAGAAAAGGACACAGACCTTATTTTAAAAGTGACCTCTACTGCCATTTGTGGCTCCGACTTACATATTTATGATGGATTTTTTCCACAGGGCAAGGACCTGATCATGGGTCATGAGTTCATGGGTATTGTGGAAGAAACAGGCCGTGGTGTGACTAAGTTCAAAGCGGGCGACAGAATTGTAGTTCCCTTCCCCATCGCCTGCGGACAATGTTATTTCTGCCAGCATCATTTACCTACAGCATGTGAACATTCCAATCCAGAACATTACGGCCCTGAAGGCGATCTGCTGAAAGGCAAGGGCGGCGCGCTGTTCGGCTATACAGACCTCTATGGCGGGTATAGCGGCGGACAGGCAGAATATGTACGCGTACCATATGCTGATGTAAGTCCACGGAAAGTATCGGACGCGCTTGCTGATGAACAGGTTTTATTTCTCACAGATATATTCCCCACAGGCTGGGCAGCGATTGACTGGGCACAGCTGAAAGGTGGGGAAACAGTAGCCATCTTTGGCTCCGGCCCTGTTGGACTCATGGCCCAGAAAGCCGCATGGTTGCAGGGTGCAGGCAGGGTGATTGCCATCGATCCGCTCAATTACAGATTAGAAAAAGCAAGAGCAGTGAACAATGTTGAAACCATTAACCCACATGAGGTAAACGCCGTGGAACTGATCCGTGATATCACCGGTGGACGTGGTGCAGACGTATGTGTGGATGCGGTGGGCACGGAAGCAGAGCGTTCATTTTTTGACAAAATGAAAGCGGTGATCAACCTGGAAAAAGGAACCATGAAAGTACTGGAATCCTGCTTTGAAGCGGTGAGAAGAGGCGGTACCGTTACAGTAGTAGGTGTGTATGGCAGTCCTTACGATAATTTCCCGGTACACAGAATTTTTGACAAAGGCCTGAAATTACAATTTGGACAGGCGCCTGTTACCAACTATATAGATCATCTGTTGGAACTGGTAGAGAGCGGCAAAGTAAAGCTGCATGACATCATCAGCCATCAGCTGCCACTGGCAGACGTTTCTCACGCCTACGATATATTTAAGCATAAGGAAGATGATTGTGTAAAGGTGATTCTTAAACCCTAAATATTTACTCCATGTTTTATCACGTAAAAGACCTTCAGTTCAACGCAAGGGTGTCTAAGCCCGATCCGGCGTTTGCAACTTTACTATTGGAACAATTTGGCGGGGCCAATGGCGAACTCGCAGCAGCACTGCGGTATTTCGGCCAGGCATTTGGTGCCAGGAACCCGTTTCCGGATAAGTACGATTTGCTGATGGATATTGCCACAGAAGAATTTAGCCACCTGGAAATAGTGGGGGCAACTATCCAGATGTTGTTGCAAGGCATCAATGGGGATTTGAAAAAAGCAGCAGATGAATCTGAAATCATGCAGATGCTGGATGGTAGAAAAGCAAAAGAAGAACTGATCCACAAAGCCATGATTGCGCCACAATTCCTGACCACTTCAGGTGGTGGGCCGGCCTATACAAACAGCCAGGGTGTACCTTGGTCGGCAGCCTATATCAACGGGGATTGTAACGGCGACCTGACGGTAGATCTTCGCTCAGATATTGCAGCAGAGTCAAGGGCAAAGATTACTTATGAATACCTGTTACAGTTTACAGACGATCCGTATGTAAAAGAAACGCTCAACTTCCTGATGACAAGAGAAGTAGCCCATTACCAGATGTTCGAGGCAGCACTGGAAAGTATCCAGCCCAACTTCCCTCCTGGTGTACTACAATCAGATCCTCGGTATAGCAATCTGTACTTCAACATGAGTAGTGGTGCTGATATCAGGGGTCCATGGAATGAAGGGGAATCTTCACAGCTGGGTGAAACCTGGCAGTTCATTGAAGACCCGGTAAGCTATGTACTGAAGACAAATGGTCTGACAGATGTAGAGCCAAAGGGCACCGCCAGAACCTTGCAGGGTGTAGATGAAATCAATGCGGGCATGAGTGCGCAGCGAAGCGAAGAAATCAACATGGCTGTGCCGATTGGGGAGCAGGTATGGAGTCAGTCAGCAAAAGAGATGGAACTGGAAAATGGAAGCAAACGTCGCAGTAAAAAATAGTACCGCGCTGGAAGTGGTATGCTATACTGATCCGCTATGTTGCTGGAGCTGGGCTTTTGCGCCCGTGCTCCGGCAATTGAAAGAGGAGTATATGATTTCCCTTCGTTATTGCATGGGAGGTATGCTTGCCAGCTGGAATAGTTATCATGACACGGTGCAGTCAGTAAGTCGCCCGGTGCAGATGGGTCCTATATGGATGCAGGCCAGGCAAATAACAGGTGCGGTTATTGATGATACTATATGGTTTAAAGATCCGCCGGCATCTTCTTATCCTGCCTGTGTGGCGGTGAAGACGGCTGCCATGCAGGGAACAGAAATGGAAGAAGCCTACCTGTATAAGTTATGGGAAGCCGTAATGGTACAAGGGAAAAATATAGCAAAGAAAGAGGTGTTATTGGAGATTGCAGCGGCGCTTGCAGCTGAACATCCGGAAGCCTTTTGTGCAGACAGATTTTCCATCCAGTTGGGCTGCAAAGCTACTGTCGATGCGTTCAGATCTGATTTGCAGGAAGTGAACTACAGGAGGATACAACGTTTTCCTTCTTTGTTGGTTCGTTCTCGGAAAACGGAACAGGCGCTGCTGCTTACTGGTAATAGACCTTTCGAGGCGATTGCAAAAAGCTTTGACCAGTTTCTCAATAGTTGACAAGGTCGTTTTTATGAATGCGACAGGGAGGTTGTTTCAAAAGTAATTTTTATCCGATTTTATTCGGGTACCTGTTGGGAGAGAATTATCGTTTAAGAAATTCTCATGGCCATCAGATTACTTTTGGTTCAGCCTCTTTGCTTTTGGGTGTCACATCGGGTACTCTGTTACTCTGATCCCCTGTTTCCTGTGGGCCTGCATTACAATATAAATAACGATACCTACGACGACTACAGCTGAGATGCAATGAATGCCATTAAAACCATCTGCGAATAAAAGTCATCAGCGAAAAACCACTTGTCAGATCTGCGATGTCTATACTAAATTGCACATTAAAATAGCGGGGAAGAACCTGCCAGCGAAGCAGGCCAGGATACAAAGAAGAGGCAGGAATAAAATCGAGAACCGCATTCGCCCATAAAAAATAGCATCATTTTTGCGCATCTGTCTGCATGCAAAAATTAGTACTCCTACGCCATGGCGAGAGCCGCTGGAACCTTGAAAACAGGTTTACCGGCTGGACAGATGTAGACTTATCTGTGACAGGCATAGAACAAGCCAGGCATGCCGGTAAATTACTGGCTGATAACGGGTTTCATTTTGACATCGCGTTTACTTCCGTGCTTAAAAGGGCGATTAAAACACTGCATTTTGCGCTGGAGGAAATGGATCAGTTATATATTCCCGAAGAGAAATCATGGCGCCTGAATGAACGCTTCTATGGGGCTTTGCAGGGGTTAAATAAAGCGGAAACCGTGCAGCAATATGGAGAGGAGCAGGTACATAAATGGAGGAGGGATCCACATGAGCATCCGCCTGTGTTAGAAAAGACAGACCCCCGATTTCCGGGAAATGATCCCAGGTATAAAGATTTGATGCCCAGCGAATTGCCTGTGACTGAAAATCTGAGTGAGACCATGGATAGAGTACTCCCCTATTGGACAAATACCATCATCCCGATGTTAAAGCAAAAGAAACAGGTGATTATTGTGGCACATGGAAATAGCCTGCGTGCACTGATACAATATATTGATCACCTGAGTGATGAAGAGGTCACAAAATTAGATATTCCAACGGGTACGCCCTGGGTATATGAGTTGAATGATGATTTGAGTAGGATCGGGCACTACTATCTACAGTAGTGTCGAGGGATGGTTCAGTTTTGGGGGCTGCCCCGTTTTTAAACATGATGAGTTCAAGTGATCTCAATGGTGTCATTTCATAGCCGACAATTTCCACCATTGATGGGTGAAGGGGAATTTTTATTACTGCTTCTTCTTCCCCTGCTGCTTCTGCATCGTCTCCTGGTTGATCTCCTCCGCCGTCCTCGGCTTCGTAAGATCCTTCTTCTTCATATCCAGCGGCTGCCCCACCGGGTACTTCCCTAACTGCAGCGCATCATGAAACACTTTATCAATATGCACCCACTTTCCACCTTTCCACTTAAACCCTTCATAATCCAGGTCTGATACAAACGTGGAAGGCTTTCCCGGCTGATTCGTCTCAGAAATCAAATGATCATACACAATCATATCCATTTCCTGGTTATAACTCAAACTCACCGTTCCATCCTTCTTATATTCCAATATAAACCTGTTCTTCAGCGGCTTCGGCACACTATCCTCTGCATAACTAAAGAACGGCCCTCCAAACACAGGCTTGCCATCCTTAAATGACAGCATTTCAATCACCTTCTTCTGGCTACGCATATTATTCGCATCCCAGCCAAACAAGGTATAATAATCCGTATTAAAGAACCGGCGCTGCAGGATCTTATAATACAAACAACCATACCAGTTCTTATTATCTGTAATTGTATCCGTATTCACAATATAATCTGAAGCATCAAACAGTGGGAACAACTTCAACTTCCCATCCTCCGTACGCATTTGTATGGCGCCATAATGATGAAAAAAGGTATTCTCACTCTCCAATCCCCATGTAAAAATACGGAAAGTGCTATCCTGCGGATATTGAATAGAAACCGTTGAAATAGAATCGAAAGGAAAATAGAAAGAATTCGGGGTTTTCAACGCCTGCACCAGTTTTGGAATGAAACGGTCATTGGCATTTTGGCGGGCTTCTTCATCCCTGCCACGTAAGATAAGGTCAGATAAGTATTTCAAGGAATCCTGTTGCGCGTTCAGCAACGCAGCGTCAGTAGGTTTGATTCTTTGCCCCTTTACAGCAGCCGCTACAAACAGCAGACAGGATAACCCAATTATGCGCACTTTCTTCATAGCCTTATTTACGTTATATGAAACAAATTTATTGTATGATCTTCGAAAATTCCAATAAATTGTCACACTTAAAATCGATCATCGGATCAGGAAATGCCTGTTCCGGTTTTGTAGAAGGGATAAATACCGTCTTCATTCCCAACTGCTTACCAAATTTCATATCTCCCATGGTATTGCCTACCATTACAGACTTACTAAAATCTATCTCCGGAAATGCTGCCTGTGCCTGTAGGGCCATACCTGGTTGCGGTTTACGGCAGGGGCTGTCATTATTGACATCCGGGCAGTGGTAAATAGCATCTATCCTACCTCCATGCCGGCGGATTTCGGCCAGCATATGTGTATGAATGGTATGTAATCCCGCTTCGGTCAGCAATCCCTTCCCAATACAACGCTGGTTGGTGGTGATCACAATACGGCCAAAACGGTCATTGAAAACAGGCAAGGCTGCCAGCACACCTTCCGAAAACCGGAACATATCCCATTGCAACACATACCCATCTTTGATTTCCTCATTCATGACCCCATCGCGATCCAGGAACAACGTCCAGCTTTTATCAATTGCTATCATGCCAGTTCTTGCTGCGCACGCTCATAGTCAGCAGGTACGCCAATGTCTATAAAATAGGAATCACTTTCAAAGCCGTATACATTACCCGCTTTTACCTGCGTTTCCAGTACATCTTTTTCAAAGGAGAATTTCTCAGGCAGGTGCAGGCCTTCCAGGTATTCCCTGTTCGCCACGTAAATGCCCCCATTAATCAATCCTTCTTCACAATATTGCTTTTCCAGGAAGGCTGTGATCTTATTATTTTCACCCAGTTGCACACTACCGTAACGATCAAATTGTCGCATCGGTTTCAGTGCCAGGGACAGTTTACTGCCCTTTTCCTGGTGCCAGTTGGAGTAATCAAACAGGTCTACATTGAACAGAGTATCTCCATTCATGATAAAGAACTCGTCTTCCTCCAGCTCATCCAATGCGTTCATGATCGCACCACCGGTACCCAGTGGTTCTTCTTCGATCACGAAATCTACCTTCAGCGTCCATTCGTTGGACTCAATGTATGCTATTACCTGGTCTGACAGGTGTCCCAAAGACAATACTACATGCGTCATACCTTCCTTGAGCAGGTAGCGCAACAGGTAATCTATAAAAGGAACATCGCCCACCGGCGCCATGCATTTAGGCTTATCTGCCACTACACTACGCAAACGGGTGCCCAGCCCTCCGGCTAATACAATACATTCTGTAATCATGACCCAAACAGATTATTTTCTACAATTTCACAAATGATATGACCAATGGTGATATGTGCCTCCTGGATACGAGGGGTATCGGTGGAGGGGACATTCAGCAAATAGTCGCTCCCATCTTTCATTTTACCGCCGGACATGCCCGTCATACTTACCACAATCATTCCTTTGGATTTGGCTACCTTAATGGCTTCCAGGATATTGGCAGAATTGCCTGAAGTGGAAATACCGACAAACACGTCGCCTGCCTGACCGATGCCACGCAGCATGCGGGCATATACCTCATTGTAACCGTAGTCGTTTCCAACAGCTGTGAGGAAAGAGGTGTTGCAATGTAATGCTTCGGAGTACAGGGGTGATCTGTCTTTATAAAAACGGCCGGAAAATTCAGCTGCCAGGTGTTGCGCATCGGCAGCACTGCCGCCATTGCCGGCAAATAATACTTTATGATTTTGCTGAAAGCAGGCGGTCATTACACTTGCTACCTGTGCAATGTTTCTCACTAATTCTTCGTCTCTGATAATCGCTTCTTTTACTGCGATGCTTTCCTGAATAGTCTTGATTATTTTTTCTGTCATTACTGATACATTTTAAAGGTTCAGGGGGTTCAGGCCCTGATGCATGGTATGGTGATTCCGGTAGAAGGTAAGGGGTATGCCAGGAATCGAAATTTAAGAATGCAGGATGATCCGGTTATTCACCCTAACCACGTCAGACAGGAACAATTACCCTTTTTTGTTGTTCCTAAATTGTCCACGTATTTACACCTTGGTGCGTAAAATGATATCGTTTTACCTGACCACCAAAAGCATTCAAAGCATCCACTACAGCATAACGTGTATTCCCCGGACAATAAAATGTCATAAATCCACCACCACCAGCGCCGGAGATCTTTCCTCCTGAAGCACCCGCACGTTTAGCCACTTCATAAATCTCATCCAGTTGTGAATTAGAAATACCCTTCGCCATATTTTTCTTATGCTGAAAACCATAATCCAGGATATCTCCAATCTTATCAATCGTCCCTTTCAGCAACGCTTCCTTCATCATCACCGCCTGTTCTTTCAGGTGATGCATTGCTTCAATGCTCGCTTCTTTTTTCTCCGTCACATTCTTCTGCTGTTCAGAAATAATGCTGCTGGACAAACGGCTGGTAGATGTATAATACAATACCAGGTTATTCTCCAGCTCATCCAGGTATTTCTGCTTGATGCGCAAAGGATTCACGATCACTTTATCACCATAAAATTCCATGAAGTTGACTCCACCAAAAGTAGCAGCATACTGATCCTGTTTACCTCCTGCCTGTTGCAGGTCTTCTCTTTCAATACAGTAAGCAAGGTGTGCCATATCATACTCACCCAACGGCAGTTTCAGCCATTCGGCAAAAGCCCCCAGCACGGCTACCACCAAAGTAGAAGAAGTACCGAGACCGGAACCAGCCGGCGCATCTACAAATGTGGTGAGTTTAAATCCTGAAGGAATACCATAATCTTTTGCAATACGGTTAATCACACCTTTCAGGATATCCAGTTTGCCATCGCAGTTAAGTGGAAAAACCGCGGCGCATTCCAGTTGTTCTTTTCTGTCTGCCGATTCAAAGATGACTTTGTTTTCAGCGATTGGTTCAATGGCAGCTCTGGCGTATAACGAGATGGTAGCATTCAGAATGGCGCCACCAAACATATCAGAATAAGGACTTACATCGGTACCACCGCCTGCCAGTCCCAGGCGTAATGGTGCTTTACTACGATAGATCATGTTTAATTAATATGGACCGGCAAGATAAATGATTCCTGTGGCCAAAGATGTAAAAAACCGTTAAAATATCTTTATAAACCTGTCAGGCGGGGATTTTATCAGGGTCTTTTACCAATCTCTCTTTGGAATTCCTCCTTACACACCTCTCACTCAGCGCATCCTTTTACCAATCTCCCTCACAGATCTCCCTTACATTCCCCTCATCCAAAGCATCCCTTATCCTATCTCCCTCACAAATTCCTCCTTACACACCTCTCACTCAGCGCATCCCTTTACCAATCTCCCTCACAGATCTCCCTTACATTCCCCTCATCCAAAGCATCCCTTATCCTATCTCCCTCACAAATTCCTCCTTACATACCTCTCACTCAGCG
>Ga0182005_1000191_pt1 | contig 41630 bp, 77 predicted proteins | sample Sormic07211103_1_FD_123021 | JGI IMG/M metagenome (GOLD analysis project Ga0182005, IMG submission 123021) | Rhizosphere microbial communities from Sorghum bicolor, Mead, Nebraska, USA - 072115-103_1 MetaG | ecosystem: Host-associated > Plants > Roots > Rhizosphere | place: USA: Nebraska...
CGCCACTACACCTTCCAAGAACTGCTCAACCGCATCGACCTCGAATACTGGCGCGTCGTTGAGCATGACGAGATGAACTACACCTTCATCCCAATCAAGTATTGGGGAGGCAACCCATGAAACAACTCTTCTGGATTCTCGCCGCAGGCCTCTGCGTCCTGATGCTTCAGTACGGACTGTTCAAGGAGAACGGCGAGCCTCGCGGTCTTCCTGTTGTGGCGGTGGTGAAATGAGAAAGACCAAAGAAATGATGGATGCCACGCACAAGCGGCATGAAAAAACGCAGATTGACCCCGTCGAGCTTGGTGAGACAGATGCAGAGGCTCATGAAAATGTCGTCTGTGCTCGCTGCAAAGGCGACGGGCTTATATGGCATCGCATGAACTCAGTGTTCATCGATTGTCCGGACTGCTGCCCATGACCAACCAACAACGCGCCCGCCGCCTACTCCTCTGGCGCGGATCGTTCCCTGTACTCGCCATCTTCACCATCTGGATGCTGGCCAGCGCCTACGTCGGTCAGCTCACTCAATAAGGAAGTCCCATGCCACTCGATCCTCGGGCGAACGCCCCCGAGCGCATTGCTGCGCCAGCACCGCTGCCACACGTCAGCCGCCGCGCACTCAAACGCGTGAAGAACCCAATCCCCGCGCCGACCTCTTGCCGCTACTGCGGCGATGACGTCCACCTGGTTTGCAACTGTGAGATCTACAACGGCAGAACCTACGGCGACTGGCCGTATGCATATTTATGCCAAGGCTGTCGGGCTTATGTTGGTCTTCACCCGCAAACAGACATCCCGCTCGGAACGCTGGCTGACGATAAGCTGCGCGCAACTAGAAATCGCAGCAAGAAAGCATTTCACGATTTCATGGAAAAGGCAGCGATGAGCAGGACAGCGGCCTATCAATGGCTGGCCAAGCAGATGGGAATCGACGTCGGCGTTTGCCACTTCGGATGGTTTGACCACGAAGAGTGCGTATCCGCAGAGCGAATCGTCCAGAACGCCAGACCAAACACCGCAATGGCCCAAGCATTCGTAAAAGCCCAATAACCCGAACTCACACGCCGCCTGCATGGCGGGGAGAACCGTCATGTCTGCACAAAATCAAGGCGTTGTACCGCTGAAACCAAAAAACCTCTCAGCTCGCATGGCTGAGCGCTTCGGCGTTGACCCTGGCGAGATGCTGGCGACCCTCAAGGCCACAGCATTCAAAGGCAATGTGACCGATGCGCAGATGCAGGCGCTGATGATCGTAGCCGACCAGTACTGCCTGAATCCTTGGACGAAAGAGATCTACGCCTTCCCGGACAAGGGCGGCATCGTCCCTGTCGTCGGCGTTGACGGATGGGCGCGGATCATCAACGAGAACCCGGCATTCGATGGCATGGAGTTCTCGATGGACAAGGACGGCACCGAGTGCACCTGCAAGATCTACCGGAAGGACCGCGGCCACGCCATCAGCGCGACTGAGTACATGGCCGAATGCAAGCGAGGTACGCAGCCGTGGCAGTCCCATCCGCGCCGCATGCTGCGCCACAAGGCAATGATCCAGTGCGCGCGACTGGCATTTGGGTTTGCCGGCATCTACGACCAAGACGAGGCCGAGCGGATCGTCACCAGCGACGCTCCTGCGCCTTCTGCTGACGCTGGCCCAGCAATCGAAACCATCCGTAACGCTCAGTCGATGGAAGAGCTGCAAGCAGCATTCACGGCGGCGTGGAAGGATCTTCCAACCGAGCGCGCCGCACTCACCAAAGCAAAGGACGACCGCAAGAAGGAATTGTCCGAGCCGGTCGACGCCCAGTTTGAGGAGGTGCCAGATGCAACAGGGGAGTGAAGAGTGGATTCGCGCGCGCTTGGGGAAAGTAACAGCCAGCAAGGTCAAGGACGTGATGACCAAGGGGCGCGGCAAGGAGCCATCTGCAACCCGGCGCAACTACATGATGGATCTGCTTTGTGAGCGCCTGACTGGCAACCAGAGCGGCCCCGACCTGTCGCGCAATATTGCGGTTCAGCGCGGCACCGAACTGGAGCCAGTGGCGCGCTCGGCCTACGAGATCGACAAGGGGCTGATGATTCAGGAAGTCGGCCTGATCGACCACCCTGTTATCGCCGGGTTCGCAGCTTCCCCAGATGGGGTTGTAGGCACTGGCGGCCTGATCGAGATTAAATGCCCACTTACCGCAACCCACGTCGCAGTGATTCAGGCCGGGAAGCACGACAGCCAATATGAGTGGCAGATGCTCGCCCAGATGGCCTGTACCGGGCGTGCATGGGTCGATTTCGTCAGCTTCGACGACCGCATGCCAGAAGAACTGCAGTACGCCTGCTTCCGGTTCGAGCGCGACGACAAGCGCATCGCCGAGATGGAAGCTGAGATCAAAGCCTTTCTGGAAGAACTGGCGGAACTGGAACAGGAAATGCGGGGCCGAATGAGAGGTGCAGCATGAACGCCTACATCAGCAGCGACATCAACATGGTCAAGGAGCTAGACCCGAAACGTCATGAGCTGGCCCTGCTGCAAGCGGACTGGCTTGAAAAAGGAGGGACTATTGAGGTGCTGGCCGGCCCGAGTTTCAAGCCGGCGCCGGTTCGATATGAGCCGCCGCCTACCAAGAAGGTGGTTAGGCAAGAAAAGATAGCGGCTACAGACACGCCATACATGGACAAGATCACCCGGCGCGACATGGAACGCGAGGAGCGAATCGCGCAACGGACCAAGGAAAAGGTCGACCATCTTGAGCGGATCCGAAAACTGTCCGAGACGATGACCTATGCGCAGGCCATTGAACAGACCGGGCTGACCAAGCGGCAACTTCAGCGTCTAGCAGTAGAAGGCGGATTCTACTTCCAGGCCGCCGAACATGGCAGCAACCCTCGCAAGGCGCGCCTGACCGAGGCGCAATGCGCAGCATATGCTGAAAGGCTCAAGTCGTTCAAAGAAATCGGCCTTACCCGCAACCAAGCAATGGGCAAGCTCGGCGTAACTTTCAAAACCTTCAACAGGCTGCTTGAGCGATTCGCCATCGACTATCCGAAGTCTACAAGAGGGCCTCAACCGGCCTTCTTGCCGAAAACGCCGAAGCAGTAAATCAAACTGGAGTAAACATGAATGAGTTGGCTCTTTTCGCTGGCGTTGGTGGAGGAATACTCGGCGGCCACCTCTTGGGATGGCGCACCATCTGCGCCGTTGAGCGTGATGCCTACGCAGCACAAGTTCTGGCGCAACGACAAAACGATGGACTCCTCGAAACTTTCCCAATTTGGTCTGATGTGTGCAGTTTTGACGGAAGACCATGGCGAGGCCTTGTTGACGTGGTTTCGGGCGGATTCCCGTGTCAGGACATATCGGCTGCCGGGAATGGTGCCGGCATTGATGGCGCCAGATCAGGGTTGTGGCGAGAAATGGGCAGAATCATCGGCGAGGTACTGCCTGAGCTCGTCTACTTGGAAAACTCACCAATGCTTGTGGGAAGAGGACTTGCCCTGGTCCTCGGTGATCTTGCCGAAATGGGGTATGACGCGCAGTGGTGCATTGTTTCAGCATCCGACGTTGGAGCGCCCCATCAGCGCGACAGGATCTGGCTTGTTGCCACGCCACTGGCAGGGGACAGCCGGAGGGGGGGATTGCCTCTCGGAGCGGATGCGACGATCGCCAAGCCTAGTGTCGGCACAGAGAAATTGGCCAACACCAGTTGCAAGCATGGCGAAGGGATCATCGCCAGCAGCGCTGACAAGGAAGTCCGGAGCGGACAGGTCAAACGATCGGCTAGACCATGCGGTGATGGCTTCGGACGGTGGGCAGCTGAACCCGGAATGGGTCGAGTGGTTAATGGACTTCCCCATCGGGTGGACAGAATTAAAGCCCTTGGCAACGCTCAAGTTCCGCGAGTGGCAGCAACAGCATTCACCATCCTCTCGATCGACGACTGACGCCGCATAACAACTCCTTCCCTTTCAAAACCTCACCCATCCGGGAGGCCTTATGTCATCCAAAGGAAGGCTCAGCGCCGGCTATTTGGAGTTGCACTACGGCTGCGAGATATGCGGCCGCCCGCGCACCAAAGGCAACCACGAACGCTGCTCGAAAGCACGCCAGCAAGAACACGCTAGGAGGAATAGCCATGACCACGAAACTGTCGCCTGACTCGATCGGGCTGATTTTCACGATGCACGCAGCCGGGCACCCTGCAGAAAACATCGCTGATGCGGCCGGCTGCGCGTACTCGACGGTTATCCGCTACCTGAATGCGGCTGGGATCAAGTTGGGGAACAAGGGCAAGCCGCGCCAGTGCACTGAGCAGTACCTCTCGATGGCGCAGAACATGCGCGCCAATGGCTCGACTTGGTACGAGGTGGAGCGGCACATCGGCTTCCACCGCTCAACGTTCCATGCGCGGCTCAGGGCCGAGAGGGCTTCGACATGATCATCAAGTACGGACTGCTCTGCATCGTCACCTTCTGGCTTCCGCTGGGCTATTGGATCCTGTCATGAGCGGCTGGATTGATTGCTGCGAAAGGATGCCAGAGGTCAATTTGAACGGCCCAAAGTACGCACAGCGCGTTCGGGTGATTGCCGGCAACTCCCGATACGTCGGCGAACTTGAGTACGGCACCAACGCCTACGCAGGCCGCGCTGACCTCCACTGGCAGCAGTCAAACGGCCGCGAATCTGTCTGGACGCCAACCCACTGGCAACCGCTCCCGGAGTGCCCGAGATGACCCCTCAAACACTGTGCGCAATCTTCTTAGGTCTGGCCTGCCACGGTCTTCCGCAACTTATTCAATGGGGTATTGAAAAATGGATGATGTGAAGCGTTACGGGATGAGCGGCTTTGGTGGCGGCATGATTGAAATGGACGATGGGCGGTTTGTTGAATCCGATGACTTCGACGCCCAACGCCTGCGCGCCGATACGGCTGAGGCTGAGCGGGATAAGTACCGCAAAGTGAACGATTCGCTTATGGCGCGGAATCTCGAATTGCAGGCCGCCGAGCAGCGCAATGCGGAGCTAACCGCCCTGCTGCGTGAAGGTATCGATGCTGTGGAAAGGCTCAGTACGACGCCTAAAGAATACAACCAAGAGCAATGGGTGGATTTGCACGCATGGACTTCCAATGCTGACGCCGCCCTCAACCCCAAACCCGAGGCAGGAAGTCAATCGGACTACCTAGAGTCATGTAAAGCTGCCGAGAGGGCGTTAAGCCTTGAAAACCAGCGCATCCTTCCGGCGCGATTCAAGTGTTTGGCCTGCGGTGAATACCACGAAGGGTCGGGGAATCTGCCTTGCCCTAAAACCATTCCCTACGCAGGTATCTGACCATGACCAATAACCCAACGACCGGCCCAGCTGACGATGAATGCGATCACAGCTACGCCAACAACATCGGCTGTCCAGAATGCGGTGAGCTGATGCAAAAGTCATGTGCATGCCCTGGCTGCGAAAAGCCGCGTAAAGGCGGATCACTCTTTTGTCCGCCGCACCAGCATTCGGATAGCCGGTTGCGCTTCATTGCGAAGACGCCAAGCCCGACCAATGTGCAGCTTGCTTACATGATGCAGCGCGATGGAGAACAGCAATGACCAATAACCCAACGATTGACGGCGTGTCGCTGGAGTTGCTTGCAAACTTCATCGAATACAGCGCGCCTATCAGCAGCACAGACCAGCAGTGGCACAGGGACAAACAGGCATTGCGCGCCCTGCTGGATGCCCCTGTCGTCGAGCGCCGGCCAGTGGACGACCCGCTGAGTCAAGGTTTTTACACCACACAGTCCGGTGGCGGTCATTACTCGATCAACATCGGGTTCCGCACTTTGGCTGAAATGCAGGCCGCCGATAAGCAACTGCTCGACGTATTGCGTGATCGCTCCGAAGTCGCCGCCCTGCAATCCACCATCGCCCAGCTACAGGCGCGCATCGCTGAGCTGAAGGGTGGGCAGGGTGAGCCGGTGGCGTATGCTGACCCGATAGCATTTGAAAACTTCAAGAATCACGCGCACAAGGGCGGTCACTGGGATCATGAGTGGATGTGGGCTAAACCTGATTCAAGAATGGTGCCGCTGTTCACCGCCCCGCCAGCGCCGGTCGCGGTAGTTCTTCCTCCGTTTGCCGAAAAGGTCATCAGCAAGTTGCGCCGATGCGAAGAGTGCTTCAGTGACTTTGAATCCTGCGGCGTAGACATCGGCCGGCATTGGCTGGACTTGCTGACGCAGCTCGGCCTGCTCAATCGAGTGCAGCGCAGCCCTGCAATGTGGGGAATCACTCAACAGGGCGAAGACTGCCTCGACGCCACCGCTGCGCCGAATGAGGTGCGGAAATGATCGCCCTCACCTGGTTCTACTTCGTCTACGTCCGCTGAGGCTCCGATGAATTATCAGCCCAAGGGCGGCATGTGCGCGGCATGTGTTCATGCTCACCGCAACTGCAGCAAACTACCCTTCAGCACCATGCCGCCGCTATCCCGCGACGAACAGACCGTCATCGTTCGCTGCACTGACTTTCAGCGCCGCGCACAGCCTCAGTTGTAAACCCCTAGTTGACTACTTACTGCTTGCGATTTGTCGCGAGCGAGGAATCCCCGTGTCTGACTTACAAGTTATGGCGGCCGAGGCTGCACTAAAAAAGATGGTGGACAGCTCGCATTTCAGCATCTGCACGCTCGACAAAATCATCGAAATGATGGGTGTGAAGCCAGACAGAGAGGCGTACAGAATCCTGAGCACCTTGCATTGCGTCGACTACAACCAAATGCGGCCAGAGCTTCTGCAAGCGCTGCCCGACCTGATCGCCACGGTACTGCGCTCACCTTCGCTTGAGGCTAGCCGCATCAATATCGTGTCGGACGGTAAAGCCCTGCGAATCATCAAACACTAACCGCCCCCCCTGCTTGCCGCCCCGCGCGGCCGGAGCATCGCCATGTCTCATATCGAAGAAAGAGAGGGCCGCCTATATGCGGTAGCAATGCTTGCATCTGCCGTTCACCTGCCGCGCTGCATGTTTGATGAGCGCGGCCCAGTTGAAACGATGGCCTGCAATCTAGAACTCGCTGCTCAGGTAAGGCCGGCTGACTACGCCAAGGGGATCAATCAGGTATTGGAGGTAGTGCGCCATGGCAGCATATGACATTCACGCACAGAACGCCGATGGTAGCCCGGGCAAGCTGCTCGACGTCATCGACCGCGTACCAGAACACCGCAAGGCCGGCCAGTTCGTCGAGTTCGACGGCGAGATGCACAAGGTCATGACGGGGATTCGCAATTTCATCATCGTCACCCAAGAGCGCTGGGCGCGGGTGGCGGCTGCTAGCTGGAGTAAATCATGAGCGACAAGATGCGGGAAGAGTTTGAGGCGTTTGCTTGTGCGCGGACTGGTGGGACTGCAGAGGAGATTGCTGCTGAGCGCCGAGAGGATTCTTACCAGGATGGCGACCTGGCTACAGGATGGTTTGTATGGAAAGCCTCCCGCGAATCGCTGGTGATACCTTCAAACTTTTGCGTCTACAAGTTTGAAGGCTGCCAATACTACGACGCCGATTCAGTTGATGAAGCCCTTGAAGATCTGGGCCTGAAGGTGAAGTCATGAGCGACTTGATTTGCAGGAAAACGATGCGCCGCTGCGATACCTCGGGGATGTGTTCGCCATACGGCGGCTGCCAAGCACCGCAGAGTGACCAAGACCGCAAGATCATCGCCCTAGAAGCAACAGTCGCCCAGCAGGCCAAGATGATCGAGCACCTGCGCGGCGGCCCTACTCCGCTCTACACCGCCGTAGACATGGCCAATGCGGCGCGGGACGGGTTCAGGGATGGGGCGGCGAGTTACAAAGCCGAGAACGAGGCGCTGCGCTCGAAACTTGCCACCGTGCACTTCGTCTGCGATCAACTGCCGGGCCCGGATGGCTGCCGATTCATCGAGCTGGAGAACCCGCAGGGCGAAAGTCTCGGCGATGAATCTGGTAAGTGGGAGATTCGCCAGGATGGTCTGGCTCAGCTGGTAGTGACGATCGGCGGCGCCATGAGCAAGGAGGGTTGAGATGGGGGACGAATCAGAAATTATCTATATCGATGGACTGGGGCGGATGCTCGGCAGAACGGAAGCGGCGGTGCGCCAGGGCTTGAGTCGTGGCGTCGACTGGCTGCCCAAGAGCTTCAAGATGGGAAGCCGGCATTGCTGGCTACGGGAAGACGTGCGGGAGTTCTTGCGGGGATGTCGAGACGGGGAGAACAAGGCGCCGAAGGTCGGCAGGAAGCGGTTGCCGCCTCCGACACTGCGCGGGGTGGCGTGATGCTACCCCAGCTTCTCGGCGAGGTTGCTCGGGCAAAGGTGCGTGTATCGGCGAAGCATCGACAGAGTTTTGTGTCCGGTGATGCTCGCCACCTCCATCATGGAAAGTCCGCGCTCGAACATCCGGCTCGTTGCTTCATGGCGCATATCGTGAAGGCGGAGGTCTTTGATCTTCGCCGCCTCGCACGCCAGCGCGAAATAGTTGCTCACGCTGTCCAGCTTCAGATGAAAGAACCGGCCGCCGTCGATGGGCGTCGGCAATCCCTCCAAGAGTTCCACCGCGCGCTTCGATAGCGGAACGGATCGGCGCTCGCCATTCTTCGTGTCTTCGAGGAATGCAACCCTCCCCCGGATTTGATCCTTCCTGAGCATGACCAGCTCAGACCGGCGCATGGCCGTCTCTACGGCAAGTTCAATAATCACTGGAAGCTCGGCGTTGATGTCGCCTGCGTGCTTGTACAGCGCCTTCAGCTCGGCAGAAGTTGGCCGGCGCTCGCGCTGCTTGCTGCCCTTCGGCATCCGGATTGCGGTGCACGGGTTTTTCAGCCCCTGGATGCCCCAATCTTTCGCTGCGACGGTATAGAGGTGACTGATCAGCGCCAAATTTAGCCGGACGGTGGCGGTGGACTTCCCGGCCTTCAGCTCAGCATCACGGTACGCGGCCATGTCACTTGAGCGGATTGCGGCCAACGACTTGGTGCCCCACTCCGACTTCTGCCACTTCTTGGCCCGCACCTTTTCCTGCGCCGATCCCTTCTTCGACTCGCTCACCTCATTGACGTAGCGTTCCAGCGCTTCGCTGAGCGTGGTGCTTTCCGCCTCTCGGGTGTCGACGAATCGCTTGCGCGACATATCCCCCTCAACTTCGGCAGCCCAGCGCTGGGCTTCTGCCTTGGTGTCGAAGGTGGCGGAGAGGGTTGGATATCCCTTGCGTCGAATCTGGGCGCGCCATGCGTCGCCGCGTTTTTCGTAATAGGCCATTCTGGAATATTGGCGGGTGCTTGGGGGAATCGCAAGAGAAGCCATTCCCCCCGATTTCCCCCAATCTACAACCAAATGCAAAAAGGCCCCGAGGCGGTTAAGCGCTCTGGGCCTTTAAATATGGCGGAGAGATAGGGATTCGAACCCTAGGTACCGGTGAAGGTACAACGGATTTCGAATCCGTTTTCGACCATAATGATCGCTGGCCGCATTTCCTGCGACCCCCTTAAGGGCCTATCTTTCGATGCATCACCGTCACACATGATTAATCATGTTTTGGGGGAATCATTGCACCAGATTTCCCCCAACACCATCTAAGGCGTTCTGCCGAACAAATTCCCATCAGCTTGGCATCCACCTCAGACGAGATAGCATCACTTCAGTCGGCGAACCGGATACGCTCTTAATGACAAGATTGCCCAAGGGAGTGAGCACGCAAAGGATGCTACCCGTATTGCACTCAAGAGATATCGACTCATTAAGCAACGGCCCGCAATTGGCTACCGCGCTGAATACATTGAGGATGGTCGTCCCTGCTGAGAGTGTCCCGGGCTTTATCGACCCGCGACCAGAGATATAGCCCGACTCTTCCACGACAAGTTGAGGCGGCATGTAGGAAGGATCAAAATTCAACCATCCATTTTGCAGGACAAGGTTTCGCCCGATGCCTGTGAACTCTGTCCACGTCCCTGGGGCGCTGCTGATACTGTGCCGGCGATGGACTTTGATGACGCTGCGGTTATCGGCCGTCAGCTCTTGCGTTACGACACCGTCTACAGATTTCTCTACAACCACGATGCCGCTGGATGGCCAACCAGCCAGCTCCGCACGGTAGATTGAGCGTCCCAGCGGGAAGTCAGCCGGCGCGGCGTATATCGAAAGCTGCATATGCGCAGCGCAGATATTACGGTAACCGTTGGTTGCACGCTGACTCAGGCAGCTAGGGAAAATATATTCAGCCAGCTTGCCCCAAATCCACATGTTTCCAAACGCATTCGGATGGATGTTGGTGTCGACCTCTACGCCGTCCTGCTGGACGTATTTCAGGGTGTCCATCCAGAGATAAGCGGAATTTCTTGAATCCCGGTAAAGGGCATAGATGTCAAGGAAATAGCACTGAAACTCCCTGGCGAGACGACGGTAAACGGGGGCGATCTGCTCGTGCCACAACTGTGACCTGCCGTTGGGCCAGTCACTTGTGCTGTTTGAGCCCTTTATGATGATGGTCAGGCTCTGAACATTTCGTGCGTCACGGACGGTCTTGAGGCGTGCCGCCATGTTGTTGTAGAAGTCTTCAGCCGTCCCAACCGCTGGATCATTGATCCCGTAGCTGACGATGATGCACTTCGTGGAAAGGTCAGAAACAATGCTGCTTGTGTCCCACTGATAGGCGGTTGTTCCGCTGACGGCGAGGTTCGTAACAGACATCCCGGCGACGCCGCGAGCCAACGCCTGATCAACCAGAATTTTTTGCGGTTTGTAATCAGCAGGAACGCCAACACCAAAAACGGTGCTGTCGCCATACAACTTTATTTTTACGCTCCCCTGCATGGAAATTTCGTTGTGAAGCGCGTAGAGATATTCTTTGCCGCAATCGTAAGTCAGCTGGTCAGCATAGCTATTAATTATATTGAAAGAAGATGATAACGTCGAAGTCTGCTCAACTAAATCTCCGCCAAGAAAAACGATTCCTGTTGGATTAGGTACTTTGCCAACGTAATGCGTGCCGGGCGGGAGGATTATCGTCTTGGCACCAGCCGCTTTTGCATTGGTTATCGCAGTGGTGAGATTTGCAGTTGTAACGCCTGAACCAATGAACGCATCATCAAAACTGTTGCTCATATTCATACTCGGTGAATTGACGGGCTGAAGTGTTTTATTTCGTCAATGAATCAAACGATTGCTCGCAAGTTATTCCTCGGGCATGGCTGTCCTGAGCATATCCTGCCAGCTCGCCCGCTCTTTCATCAGCGCGCTTGAACACGTCGGCAAGCACCATGACGGCACGGGAAGCTGCCGCGCTTGTGGCGGCAGTGCAGGAATGGCCGCCGGCCTGAATGGCTGCGAGGCGAGCGGCAAGCTTGTCGGCTGTGAGCTGCACGCCGTTACGAGAAGCGCGCTCAGCAGCAGCGTCAGCAGTGAGTTGATCGATCGTGCGCTGGCCATCTTGAACCACCTTGTCTATTGCATGTTGGTAGGATTGTTCGCGCGCCCGTGCGGCAGACTCGTTTGCGGCCCGGGCGGCGACGTCCAGCGTGTCGCGAGCTGACCATTTGGCCTGCCATGTTGCGTCTGTGACGCTTACGCCGTGATGGTAGGCGCCGAACAGAGCGCCAAGCACCAGCAGCACGGCGGCTATATAAGGAAGAATTCGCAGGCAGACGGCGCTCATGGCACGTCCTTGTAAAAGGCGTGACCGCCCAACTTCAGAGTCTGCTTGGCCTTCGCGGCCCAGGCCGGGGCCTTGATGCTGGTAGCGTAGTAATGCGTGGCGCCGCCGGTAGGGTCAGGCACCTTGTCGTCGATCACCTGGTCTGCAGCGATTCGGCATTGCGCCAGCTCGCGAAACGGGATCTGTTTAACACCGATCAGAAACTGATAGTTCGGATCGGTCTTGTTCCAGCAACTAAACTGCCACGGCTTTTGGCACACCCCGGCGTAACCCTCACCCCACCACGATTTTTCCTTGCCGTCGAATACGCGATTTTTGATAGCCCAGGCCACGGCAATTTGGCCGGGTGTTCCCTCACCGCGCGCTTCTCCCCAGATCGTGCGCGCCAAGATATCGCGGTCTTTTTCTGATACAGACATAACTTTTCTCCAGATGAATAAGACTGGCCTGAGAATTCAGGTTAATATTTGGCAAAATGCAGATTCATAAAAGGGACTTTCCAATGCACAATAAAAACCTGGACGGCCTGCGGGGCTGGGCAGCCTTCATAGTGGTGATCTACCACGCCATACTTCATTTCGACACTGAAAGTTGGTTGCGGCTAGCAATGGCGCCCATGTCATCGTTCAGCGGTTTGAATGACTGGGTAACAGGACTCTCATTAGTGATATTCAACGGCGACACTGCTGTTGTTGTGTTCTTTGTTATGAGCGGAGTTGTTTTGCATGAGTCATTGATGAGGTCAAAAGAAAACTGGCTCAAGACATCGGCTATATTCATGCTAAAACGAGCATTCCGAGTTTATCCAACCGTTATTTTTGCTGTTGTTTTTCTGGTTTTGTTGATTGAAGCTTATAAAATCCTTGGCATCCCGGCCGCAAGATTCTCCATGACGGATATCGTTCAGAACATGACATTACAGGGGAATGTTTTGCTCGGAGTATCTTGGACGCTGACAGTGGAAATACTGGCGATAGTTTTCATCCTCCCTGTTTTTTTCTTGACCCGATCGTTCGGAGTGCTTGCCACGATGCTGGCGGCTGCCTACGCCATGCTGGCTATCGACAACCCTGTACTGGTGTTGAAAGTCGACAACATGCATCAAGCAATGCTGGCATTCATTGCAGGGATGTCCGTCGCCTTACCGCAAGCGCAGAAGTTCTTTGCAAGGTTCGGCCCGCTTGCATGGATACCAATCCTGTTGCTGCTGGTCTTCGGTAGTCACGTAAATGCCGCTTGGCAAACATCGTCCGTGATCCTGCGCATCATGGCAGCGACTATGCTGGTCGGAATCATGCGCCACTCCAGAAGCTCTGGCCTTGACCAGTTCCTGACGTGCAAATTATCCCAGTTCCTTGGGAGGATCAGTTTCAGCTTCTATCTGCTCGCTGCGGTAGTGATGTACGCAGTATTCACCCTCACGCCAAGTCTGCCGGCGCACTACGCAGTGCTGGCAGGGATTCCCTACGGGCTGCTCATAGCCGCCATCACCACGCCCATGGCCGCACTGACTTACATGATGATCGAAGCCCCCGCCATGCGGTTTTCTAGGCAATGCGCTAAAGCTGTATCAGGTCAGCGGGCCGCGCCTGTTACGCCAGCGCCAGATCGATAGGAGGGGTGTATATATCCCCGTCGTATGCCCAGCCGGGGCCAGTTGTTTCGCCAGGCTTCAGCATAATCGCCACCGAACCCTCTGGTGGGTTCCAATCGCTTTCTCCATCCCACTCTACAACGTTTTCGACGACGCCTTCACGCACGACTGCATAAGCTGCCAATTATGAATACTCCCAAATAATAAGGATTCCCCCAGCACCGACACCGCCGTTGTATGGCCCGGATGATGGGCCGGCGAGCGCGCCAGTTGCGCCAGTGCCCCGGTTGGAGCCATTGGTACCATTGCCAAAGCTCCCTGTTGGTCCAGGCCCATATTGTGATTGAGCGCCGGCCACGTTGAAGATAATCGTTGTACTCTGGGCCAGTTGCGCTTGAGCTACAAACCCAGAGGCCGAAACGATATTCCCACCTGTAATTGAGATTCCCCCAGCACTCGAACCGCCACTTGATCCAGGAGGCGTAAAGCCCACGCCGGCACCGCCACCAGCCCCGCCGCTTGCGCTGATAATGGCGCCAAGGCTTGTGGTGCCACCGGTACCACCGACGCCGCCAGCGGTACCGCCAGCGCCGATAGTGATAGTTGCCCCAGAGAACCCCGTAGTGAATCGCCCCTTGGCATACGCGCCACTGCCGCCGTTACCTCCGGATGAGATTTGTCCAGCACCGGCTGCGTTCGCCCCGCCACCACCGCCACCACCGCCGATGCATTCGGCAATAATCGAAGTAGTACCAGTTGTCGGGGTATAGGTGCCGCTGGTGGTGAAAACCCGAACATTTAGGAGTCTGCCCGGGTTATCGCGCAGAATGGCGATGTAAGATGCGTATGTGCGCAGATAGTCGTCGATTAGTCCCGGAGATTCCGAGCCGGCCGGGCTATTGCTGCCAGCAATTTGTGACAGATCGTTGATCGAGGAAGGGAGCGGCATGTTTTGTCATCCCAATAAAAAGCCCGCACTAGGCGGGCTTGGAGGTGTTGGTGGAATTCGGATTTACTGACTTCATGATCTGGAAGGGCGTAGCGGTTGTTTTGGCGTTCTGGATCTACTGCTTCTGGCGTGGACTCACTGGCCGTTGATCAGCTGAGGCGCCAGTAGCGGGAGTACCTTGTTGGCCTTCTCCGCGCCGATGGATAACAGACCCGCCCCCTGACTTGGCTGTCGTAACAGCATGCTTTTCATCGCATTACTGTTCAGGGCTGCATTTGCCCCTCTGCCAGCCGCCATAGCGCCGCCGAACAGAAGCGGTGACACAAATCCAGATCCAGCACCAGCTGCACCAAGACCTCCCAACATGATTCGCTGCATGGCTCCGTGCGGACTTTCGCGAGACTTTAGGAACTGCGCGCTGATATCAGCCAAGTCTTGAAGATCCGGGTTCCCGATGTTCTTCATGTTCGCAAGTCGTGCGATTGAGATGTCCCCGTCAGCACCGTTCTGCGCCATTTTCTTCAGGTCGAGCATGGTTCCGTATTGCTGGCGAACCTTGGCGAAGGACGCAGCCTCTTCAGGGCTGAGCGAGCGGTTCAAGGCGCCCATCAATGACTTGCGCAGATCACTGGCGTAGTAGGCTTCCGGGCTGTTGCGCTGGCCGATCCGGTCGAGCGTTTTCTTGATGTTGTAGGCCGCTTGCCCATCGATTTCGCCGTTCTGCGCTTTCCCGAGGATTTCCTCGATCTGCTTTTGAATGATGCTCGCCTGCCCGGTCTCAAGCTCACTCGTGGCGCGCTGTCCTTGTTCGACCAGATCATTCAGAAATTGATCATCGACCTTGACCTTGTTGTTCTGCAGAACAGTGTCGAACTTCCCGCCAAGATCGCCTTGAGCCTTGCGCAGCGCCATGGTGACGTTGTCCGAGTCTTGCCCGAACGTTTTTGAAACTGCGCGGTTGAGCTGGTTCTGCATTTTTTCGAGCGTGGCTGTGCGCCCACTCAAGGGCATGTACTCCAACGAAGCGGCCAGTGCGTTCAGCGGCTTGCTGTTGACCATGCGATCCGCGGGAACTTGAATGCCCAGGCTGCCAGCTTTTTGGGCTAGCGACGCAACTTCAGGGCTTACTTCTCCGCCTCGGATAGCTCGGCCAAGTCCTGCGGCTGCGTTTCCGCCAAGCGCCATTGCCCCGGGTACAGCGCCGCCAACCATTGCACCAACACCAGCATCTTCAGGGTTGACCAAGCCGGCAGATGCTCCGCCAGTGATAGCGCCGCCAGCAGCACGAGTTGCAAGACCTCCTAGACCCTGCATGCCGCCCGCACGGAAGCCGCCAGAGCCGATAGATTCGATAAGAGGCGCAATGTTCGCGGCGCCGGGTAGCATCGCGGCGCCCTTAGCAATCAGGCCACCCGCACCAGCAGTTCCGGCAATCTCCGCGCCCAGCTTGCCACCCTTGAACGCCATCGAATCAGGCTGAGCACCAAGATCCTGAAGCGCCCAATCCATATCGGAGCGGCGCTGGCGGTTGGAGTCTAGCGAGAGGCCTTTACCTGCGCGCAGATCCTGCACGATGTCGTAGGGCGCTACCAGAGTGGCGCCAATGCTGCCAGCGCCGCGCACCGCACCGCCAAGGAGGTTCCCGGCATCCTGCATCAGTTCCTTGCCGGCGTTCGACGGTAGGCGCGTCAGCAGGTTGCCGAAGCGCCCGGCCTGCGGAGCGGGAGCGGTCGGCGCGGCCTCAACTGGATCAAGTGCAGCCGCTGCCTGAGCGGGAGCGTCGTCCCAAGTGATACCAGCAGGATCAATCTGCGGCGCGTCATCCCACTGAATCGAGCTTGGATCAATTGCCATACTCGATTCTCCCGTCTGAATACTGGATTACCTTGCGGCCAGTGGCGTCCTTACCGGTGCGTACAATCGTGGCTTTGCCGGCCGGCTGAGCGGCCTGCTGCGGCTGAGATGGCGCACCACCACCGACATAGCGCTTGTTCATCTCCTCTACAGCATCAAGAGCAGCCATTCTCTCAGCAATAGGAAGGGTTGAGTCTCCAACGCGCCCTGCCATCATCTCGTAATTTCTTCTATCCGCATCCGATTGCGGCCCTTCCATTCTCGGCATAAGCATCATCATGTTTCCGCCGAGCGCGCTCAGTTTGGCGGCCGCTTGGGCTTCTGGAGTAGTGCGGCCAAAGAACCGATTTACCTCATCGCGCTTCGTTCCAAGACCGCTCGCGGTAGCCCCAGGAAGAATCTGGCGAGCCTGATTGATGAGGTCTCCAAGCTTTCCAGCGTTGTTCTGATTCTTTACGGTCGCCTCTGCCAATGGCCCTGATTGAACGGTGCCCCCGCCCTGAATCTGCGCTGGACGGGCCTCCCCTGTCCCCTTGTCGACAAGATAACTTTGGCCGTCAGCACCCTGCACGATCTGAACACGCGCCGCCTCTTTGTTGATGTTGTTCGCGTCGTTCATGATGTTGTTCTGCTGACGCTGATTGGCGATGCTTGCCCAGCCGCGTGAGTTAGCTGCCTGCTCGCCCGGAGACATGCTCATAGTGAAGCTCTCGCCAGCTTTTGGGATGGCGAACTGCTTGGCGCCGCCAGTATCGACCAGCTGCGGCGCGACGTAGGAATCAATGGCATTGCCTACCGGACGCCCATACTCGTCGTACTGCATGGTCTGCTTGCCGCCGTCAGCGCTAGGAATGTCGACGGTGCGGGCTACCTTGGCCATAGAGGCCATGGGCAACTGCGAGAGAGTCATCATGTCCTTGGCAGGCAAGCCAAGCGCGGCACCGCGTTTAAAGTCGAATTTAGTGTTGCCGGCCTCGTCCGTGGAATACAGGCTCGGAAGCTGCTCCATTTGTTGCTGCTTCATCTGAAAAGCTTGATTCTTCAAGGCGTTAGACCCGGCAGCGGAGTACCCAGCAAGCCCCGATAACCCTGCAGCGCCAAGCGTATTCATCGGGCCACCACGACCAGCCGTAGCAAGGCCGCCAAACGCAGCGGCCAAGAGGCCCTGCCCTGCCGGAGACTTTACGAAATCAAGAAGTCCGTCCATATCAACCCCACAGAGTTCGGTGCTGGGCCTGCATCTGTTGCCTACGAGCCAACAGAGGATCTTGGGAGCCTTGCGCAAGCTGCGCCAAGGTTTGCGAACCGCTTGCGCTCAAGGGTTGCATTTGAGGCGCCTGTTGCTGACCTTGGCCACCGCCTAAAAGGCTTGCCGCCGTCATGCCGGTTGATGCTGCGTCCATGAATGGTTTGGCAGAACTGGCAAACTGCCCTGCCTGCTGGCCGAGCGTACCAAGCAGTCCAGCAGATGGAGCCGCGGAAGCTCCGCCGGCAATCGTGGCAGATCCCGCAGTGCCAGAAGCCAACGACTGGCCAAGGCCAAATCCGACGCCACTACCAGCGCCTCCAGCGCCCGCTGCTCCTGCTCCTGCGGCACCTGCACCAGCCGCTCCAGCGCCTCCGGCAGCAGCTCCACCAGCCAAAGCAGCGCCGCCCAGCAGGCCGCCACCAGCACCCATCGCACCGCCCATCATCGCCCCTTTCAAAGGCTTGTCCTTGTTCGACATCGCGCCAGCAATAGCGCCAATTGCGATTGGAATCAGTAATGGGAGCATTATTTGCCGCCTCCTGAAGACTTCGTAGACGATGATTGGCCAAGGCCAGAATCAAAAACGCCGGACATGGCGGCAAGTTGCTTGTATGGGAGGTTTTGCTGATCCAGATAGCTCTGGTAGTTCGTATCAAGCTTCTGCTGTTCGTTGTCTTGCCATTGAGTGCCGAGTTTCAGGAACTGCCCAGCATCCGTATAGGCCTGGTTGCCGTAGGTTGGAGCAAGGTTCATGTACTGTGATTTCAGGTTGTCGTTCCGGCTCGCATAGTTTTCTGCGAGCTGTTGCTGCGCCGTGTAGTCCTGCATGCGCATGCCGGCCGCAGTGTTGCCAAGGTTCTTGGCCAGGTCATTCATGGCGTTCTGGGTCGTCGCTTGAGCGCCCGTGTTCCCGAACGAGCCAGAGCTGACCATCTGGCCCGTGAGGCCTGGAGCTACGGCGTTGTTGTAGTTGCGCGTAATATCGCCGAGCGCGGCGTCGATATTCTGTTGCAAGTACGGATTGGCGCCTGCGTACCCGTTTTTTGTAGCCGCATTACCGGTTTCCAAGCCATTTTGCATCGTGCTTTTAGCCTGATTCATCAGCGAATCGCCACTGAATGCCCGGTTGGCAATCATGTTCGCGCCTTGATCTTGGGCCCAGTTCATGTCGGCAACCTGCTGGCCGCCATAGGGCTGATACCCCTGATTGGACAAATCCATGGCCTTGTTGGCGTACGCGGACGCCAGTGGCTTCAACTCGGTAGGAATGGTCTGGGTCGTCGTGCTAGATCCACCACCGCCCTTGCGAGGCTTCAGACGCCCACCCATATGATCGGGTAGCGAGCCAATGGCAGGGCCGCCGAACTCAGCGCTAAGCTGATCATTCAAGGCATCGATATTCACAGTTCAACCTCCAAGACTTGGTAGACGGGTGCAAATCCGCACCGCTGGCGATAGAGGCGCTCTTGCGCAGGCTTTGCCGCGCAGCGAAGTCTCAGGCAGCCGAATGCATGCGCCATGGCTTTTATTTCGTCGAAGAACTCTTCGAAGTGACCGTGCGGGGCATACATCTCGTAGACGTACAACACGCGGAAATTAGGGAGCTGCTCTACGCCAACGACGCCCCATCCGGAGATGACGTCGTCTCGATCTAGTCGAACCAGCGTGCGCTCGCCGCGACTGAGCATCATCTTCAATTGATCGCCTGTGATCTCGCCGCCGGATGTCGCGCAGGCCAGCCCGAGCTTGTCGGCGCCTTCCTTCCAGGCCACATCGATGTGCGTTGTGGGTACCACAATGACTTTATTCATCAGTTCCCCGTCAGGAAGCGTTTTTGCACCCAGGTTCCAGGCGTTCCGGAGGCAACACAGACCCACCCCTCGATCACGTACTTGGAGCCGGCAGTGCCAAGCTCTGTAGGCGTGGAATTTTTCACCGAGTCGCCTTGCATGTTCGTGCCACTCGTTGGTACTGATGTGAGCGCGGTATATGAACCAGCAATCCGCCCTTCTGAAATCAGGTTGATCTGTACCGCGTGCTCGCGCAGCTCTCGCTGCAATACCGGGTCATTTGTTCCAACCCTTGGCGTGGTATTGGCTTTCACGGTCAACGTCTCCCGGAGGCGGATAAGCTGGCGTCCATGTGGGTGATTCGGACAGGCCCGACGAAGCTGAACGTCGCCTTGTGCCACCGCGCGGTCTGACGCAAGTCAAACTTTCCATCGAGTACTGAGCCAGTGGCACCAGCGGTGAAACCGACACCGGAATTCATCTGAATGAAGGTCTGCACGGAAGAAGACGTAGGAGCCAATGCATAGCGCAGGCGGATTTTGTTCAGCGAGGAAACGCCATCGTCATCACCCACCTCTCCGGTGGTCATGGAGCTGGACAGCGAGGCGCCCGTCATCGACTGAAGCTGGTGCGACGTGTTGAAGATCGACATCGACTTGCCACCGGTTAGCCAGAACTGCGAGTCAAATGAATATGAGGCCAGACCATCTATGGTCGCGGAAATAGACGGCAACCCGTCGATTGTCACGCCATTGGAGATGTAGTTGAGCGCAGCCTCAATGCTGCGGTTGGCTACCCCCCACTTCTTGGCCGTGACGTGGTAGACCAAGGCCGAATCGGGAGTGGTAGAACTCAGCGACGGGTAAAACACCCAAACCAGATTCTTCTGCCGATCAAAGACGCAAATGGTCTTGTACCGATAAGACGGGTTGGAGCGATCGAAGAAGAACTGACGAACAAACCCATCCGCCACCGGAACCGGGCGCGTGCCGTCAAAAATCCATAGATTGTCATCACCAACGAAGAAGTGGGCGCCGCCGATATCGCAGATCGCCTCTTTGCCAATGCAGCCCGCCTCACCGCCTGGAACCTGAATCCAGTTCCATACAGTGGGCGCGCCGACATATTGGCCAAGGTAGATTGACTTCGTTTTGTAGGCGATGGCGTACTCGCCAAGCCGCATGCCTGCCGTGAGCTTTCCAGAAGTCGCAACAAGGCGCCCTGACGTAGCCTGAGTGGCGAGACTTGGCGTCCAAGACGTGTCATCGAACGCGGCGCAGCAATGCCAGCCATCCGGCTTTTCAGACCCGTCATTGGTGTTCAATGCCATGACGAACGCGCCAACACTAAACAGAATCTCTGCTTTCGGCGCAGTGGCCACATCAGCAAAAGCCGCGCCGGTTGAGCGCTGAATCACATCAGCCCGGTTCGCGCACAGAGTCGCGTCGCCGAACTGAGTGATAGACCACCGGGTATCAACGCCGCCGTTGTAGGCTGCAGCCCGGCCGATATCTACCCAGGAACCCGCCGACAGCTCGTAAAGCTTTGTGGTGGTTCCAGCGATGATGCGGCGCGTATCGTCCAGCTTTGTGACGACGGCAGCACCAATACAGGCAGCGGCAAGCGCAGGCGTAGCAGCAGGCGTCACAGGATCTGGCGCACCCTCCATGCCATTCAGGTACGGGATCAGGTTGACGCAATCAGTCAACAGGCCCGGCGTGGTCACGTCGGCATCTGGCGCGAAGCCTACGAGAGGGATCATCTGGCGCGAACCTTCATAGTCGAACCGCTGTACCAGTCAACCCCGTTGATGCTTTCAATAGCCGCCGAATAAAGCTGGCCCCAGACCTGCAGGCGCTCATCGTTCATGATGAATGGAGTGGCGGCCAGCAAAGAGGCATACAGGTAGGCATTAGGCCAACTGGTCAAAAGCCAGTTGGTGGTGTTCGCATCAGAAAGTGCCGGAATCCTCTGCTGATAGGTCAGCTCCAGCGAATACACCGCATCAGGGATTGGTGCCAGCTCAACATTCGAGCCTACGACCGTAAAGACAACGGGCTGCCCCGATCCGTTTGCTGCATAGTCGATACTCAGCTCGTCCGGAGAACGGTAGGACAGCGGCTGGTTGTAGGTGCCAGCAACTTGCAGGCGGCGCATCTCCAACATGTCAGACGGCAGCGCGACGGTCTTTGTACCGGCAACCGTTGAGAGCGTCACCTTGGCCTCCATGGCGCGAGTCTTGAGGTCAGTGCTGAGCTGCGCCTCGGCCAAAGTGATGAAGTCGGGGATATTGACCGTCAGGTCACTACGGTTCAGCCACGATGCTACCGACGCTTGTAGCTCCGAGTAGTTGGTGATGCTCATACTTTGCCCTTCCATACCCGAAATGCAGACAGGTCAGGGTCGTTCAGCATCCGGCGCATATGCTCCTTGTTGCTGATGCACTCGTGAAAGGTGATCGAATTCTTGTTGCAATAGCCCTCGATAATCACGAACGGAATGCTGGCCGCGTGTTTCATTTCCGAGCTGCCATGATGACCACCGTTGTGCAGCGCCTTCATGCGCTCCGCAATGGCGGTGCAGTCCTGAGTGCGCTGAACGGTCATCTTGCCGTCATGGAAATGGAACTTCGTTTCGAGGTCGATCATTTACATGTTCTCCAGCGGAGAGACTTGCACCACGCCAGCAGCCGTCACTTGCAGCGCGGCAATCTTCGTCAGGTTGCACACGGCGATGATTACGGCGTCGCCCGGCTGAACCATCATGTCGGTATTGACCGCCGTTACCGTGCCGTTGCCGATGCGCACATACGCACCCGTGCTGGCCGTGATCCGGATGTAACGAGGCAGCTCGCCGCTCGACATGTTGGGGATGGTTGCGCTGGCAGATGTGCCAGTCGTAGGAATATTGACGCCTGTGGCCACAACCATGACCGCGCCTTCGAACGTATTGCTCATTGGAGCTTCCTCAAAGGGAGCCGCCCCCGAAGGGGCAGCGGATTAGGCAGGGTTGAGGGTGATGGTGATGTTGCCAACTGCCGATGTGGCAGTACCGGTCAGGTCGAAGCAGATCGAGTCTCCAGCAGCGAGCAGGAGGTCACTCGGAGTGGTGGACAGGGTCAGCGCTTGCTGGGCGTTGGCGGTGCCGACGAGGTTGAAGCTGCCGGTGTGCAGAGCGGTTCCAGAAGTGATGGCGGTGCCGCTCGGCACTTTGCGCATCACGGCCGTACAGGCGCCGCCAGTGCCAGCCACATCAACGCGGCCGCGAACGGCCTTGACGACGTAAGGACGATCAGCAGTGAACAGGGTGCAATCGACCGTGGACGCGGTGTAGATCAGGACAACCGGGACAAAACCGCCGTCGCCGCCTGCCGACCCTTCGATGCCCAGCGAGCTATCGCCAAGCTGTTTGATCTGAGGCATTTGGGTTTCTCCTAAAAGAAAAGGGGAGCCGAAGCTCCCCTTGGGTTGTTGCCGTCAGGATCAGGCGACGTCGTAGACTGCGCCGCTGGCCTTCGGTGCGCGTGCGGTCACAGTCCATTCCACGACCAGCTCGCGCTGCATGGCGTCGCCGGTTTGAGCCAGCTCGATGGTCTGGAACGGACGCAGGTAGTCGATAGACCATTTACCGGATTCCAGAACAAACACGTCGTTCGCGTCCTGGAAGCGGGAAGGAATGGCCTTCAGCTCACCGAAGTCCGATACATACACGTCGACCGAGGCGTACAGCTTCGAGTCTTCGCTCTTGTCGAAACGAGTCGAGTTACCGGTGAAGGTCGAGAAGGTCTGCTTCGCGGCAGGAGGCAGCAGGATCGAATCCGGATCGCCACCAGCGGTGAAACACTTCTGCAGCACGTCCTTCAGGCGCGCTTCGGTGAAGGCAATCGCGGTGCCCTTGGTACGGCCGGTGTTGCCGGTGTACGAAGCCAGAGTGCCGCCGTTGCGGTTCACGTTGTCCACGACCCAGCCCACCAGCCCACGAGATTGACGCGGAGCAGTAGCGGTGACGTCGAGCTGGGTGGCCGAGCTTTCCATATCGCGGCGCAGTTCCAGCGCAGCCAGGCTCAACTGGTAGGCCAGCTCGTCTTTACGACCTGCCGGGTTCATCGCCTGTTGAGTGCCGGACACGATCACGGTTTTGGTCGAGATCTGGGTACGGTTGTTCAGGCGAACAGTCGGGGTAACGGTCTTGGCCGAAGCGTTGTCGCCTTCAACCTGGGCGTTGTTGGTCACGGCAGAGGCCAGATCCTGGGTTTGCCACTCGTGCAGGGTGTTGGTCGCCTTACCCTTGGCTGCCAGCGAGATGAACGGTGTGGCAGTCGGGGAAATGCGGTAGATGGTGTCGGTCAGGTCTTCACGGTTGCCGATTGCGGCAGTGGTGAGGAAAGTATTGCTGGGTGCGGCCATGATTGTGCTCCGAAATTAAAGGAATTGAGCGAATACGGCGGCGGCAGATTCAACGGTGCCGTTCTTGGCATGGTTCTTCGCGGCGGTCGTGCGACCGTCTGCGTTTCCGTTGGAGGTGACGCCGGGCTTGACCACTCGCTGCGGGGCTTCTTGAACCTTCTTGGCTTGCACATTGGCTTTGGCCATCAGTTGGTCGTAAAGCATCGCTTTGCGGGCCACGAGAACGTGGCGGTGGTCGGCAATGGACGAAATGTCCTCAGCCTCGAAACCCTGCTCTTGCAGGAACTTCGAGATAGCGGCTTTTTCGGCTGCGGCCTTTGCATCGTCTTTCCAGTCCGGGAGCTTGGCGAGGAGGTCTTCCTGCTGCTTGGCCAGATAACTTTGGTGGGCTTGTGCCTGTTCGTTCTGGAACTGCTGCGCGAGTTTTTGTTGTTCCTGCATGTTTTGCTGATACAGCGCTTGTCTCTGTTGAAAGAGTTGCTGCTGCTTCAGGTACTCCATCGGATCGGACTCAAGCAGAGCTTGCCAGTCGATTTGACCCTGTTGTTCCAACACGCCTTCGAGCTGTACGGCCATGCGCTGGAGTTCGCCGGCATATTGCTGGCGCTCCTGCTGTGCCGTCTGCATCACGGCGTCTGCTTCTTTGCGTTGTTGCGCGGCTTCCATCGTCTTCTTGGTGTAGTCAGACTGACGTTGGTAGCCATTCTTCAGCTCGTCGAGCGATACCTCGACCTCCTTGCCGTCGATCTTGACGGTGAAGGTCTGCGGCTCGTCCTCTTGCTCGCTGGATTCTTCTTCCTGCTCCTGCTCGGCCTCGACTTCAGGCTCGTCAGGCAGCTCTTTGTGTTCTTCGGAGCCGTGCTCCTGCTCTTCCGCAGCAGGCGGATCAAGCAACGCAGCGAACGCCGCCGCGCCGCCGTCAACGGTCAGTGCACCGCCGCCATCGCCGACGGATTCGTTCATGAGTACGTGGCCCAGCATGCGGTTAATAAACAAGCTCATTGATTGTCCCCTATGGGATTCAGTTGCGAATGATTACGGACTGGCCCGTGAGGAACGCTTTCAAAGCCGCAAGCTCTCTTTTGCGCGCTCCATGAGCGTTTGCTGGTAGATCCGGTTCGACTCCGCCAGCTCGCCCGACTCCAGACTGGTCGTCAGCGCTGCCTTCAACCTGTCCAGAAGCTTGAGCGTCAGGAAGATCTTTTCCCTTCCCTCCACGTCCCTTGCCGGTGAGGTTTGCCATGCGTTGGTCAACTCCTGCTTGATGCCTTCAAAGGCCCAGTTGAACGCCTCGTTTTCGAGGCACTCCCGAGCGCGATTGCCGTCATAGATCTGTTCTTCAAGCGTCGCCATTCGCTGGCTCCTGCTGTTCAAAATCCTGCGATGCCTTCATCTGCGCCGAGCTGAGCGTGGCCTGCTGTGCGATCTGCGCGACGGCGATCTTGGTTTCTGCGTCGAGTTCCGCCTTCCAGCGGTCGAACTCCAACTGCATCGCGAGCTGCTGGGTCTTCTGCTCGTCCTTCATCGCGTCGAGCTTGGCCTGTTGCTGGCTCTGCAGGGTCTTCTGGTCGGCCTCAACCTGCTGGCGGTTCGCGTCGACCTGCGCCTGCATGTTCATCTTGGCCGTTTCGAGCTGAAGCTCATGGTTGCGCTTAGCCTCGTCGAGCTGGGCGTTGTGCTGCAGCTCCATCTGCTTGAGCTGCATGCTGGCTTGAATCTTGGCCTGCTCGCCCTGCATTTGAGCATGAGCCTTCATTTGCTCAGGGTCAGGCTTGTCTTGCGGTGGCTGCTTGGCCGGGTCAGTGAAGAACTTGTCAGGACTCTTGAAGCCAAGTTGCTTGGCCAGCTCAGTCGCGGCGTTGAAGATGTTGTCAGGGGTAGCAATGCCGATCTGCATGCCCTGTGCCTGGATGGCGCCTAGCATCTGCAGGTGCTGGATCTTCTGATCTTTGTTGCCAGTGCCAATGCCGACGTTGATGCACACGTCAAACTGGTTGCTCCACTCGCGCGGGTCGATTGGCACCCAGCCGCCGGTCAGCTTCACGATCTGCTCTTTCTGCTGGTACTGGCAGACCAGCTTGAGGATCAGCTTGAACAGGTCGACGTAGCCCTCGGAGAAGTTACGGGCGATCAGGTCGAGGCGCATGTCGGCGCGGTTGGTGATGACGTTCACGCCGGTCGCGGTGTCGTTCAGCGAACCACTGTCATTGCCTTGGCTATAGCGCGTCCAGCCGGTCTTGTTCTCCAAGTCCTGCTGCATGTACTCCATCATCTGCATGGAGTTGCCAATGTCTGGTGCGCCCTGATCGAGACGGCCTACAGCGCCTTGGCGCTTGATCCGCACGACACCACCCGGGCGCGAGGTCAGCAGGTCGTCAAGGTTCACCTGCCCTTCTTCGGCAAAGTACCGGCCATTGACGGCCAGATACATGTTGTCGAGCTGGGCACGCAGAATGCTGGTCTTGGTCTTCTGGCTTTCCATGGCCAAGTCAGCGATGGACAGGCCGAAGAACTGGTGCGGAAGCGGGACTGGCGTGATCGACACGAACGGAATGCAATCGACCGGTTCGTTGTCCAGCAGCGTGTTGCCGGCCATGGTGACCTTGCGCAGCTCGGCAATGCCATCGCCGTCATAGTCGCAGCGCATGTAGGCCTCAAGCACCCACACGTTGTTCTGGCTTTCTTCGTTCGACGCATCGTTGTCGATGTAGGCGTTCCAGCTCACTCGCTGAATACGCTCCGAGTTCATGGCCTGACCCGAATCTTCAGAGCCAAGATCATCCACGTTCTTGTAGCCCATGGACTTCAGCTCAGACTTGGTGCGCTGTACCCTGTGGGCTACGAACTTGGCCGTCTCGATGTCCTTGGCGTTGCGGGCGATCAGGAACTCTTCTGGCGGGACGTTATCGATGCAGATCTTGCCGGCCTTGTTGGTTCGCTTGCAGACCACGTCGTACACCATCACCGGTGGCTTAGACTCGATCTGCTGGATTTGCTGCATCACCTGAGGCGCGGACTGCGGCTGAGCCTGTGCCTGCTGCATCAACTGCATGATGGCCTGCTGGCGTTGCTCCTGATCGTCCTCGTCGACGCGGATGTTCTGCTCGACGACCTCCACCTCGTCATCTTCCAGCAGCTGGGTCAACTCCACCTCGGAAAGCCCGCGATATTCTTCTCGGGTTTCCTCATGGCGGGTGTCCCACCAGACCTTGATGATGCCGTTCTTCTGCAGCAGCGCGTCCTTCATCCATGTGTAAGCGATGCGGTGACCGTTGTTCTTCTTGTAGAACAGGTAGTTGACGTATTCAGTGGCCTGCTCGGCCTTCTGCTCATCGCCGGGCTTGGTCGCTTCGAACTCGGCCACAGTGTCGGAGCCGACGAAAGTCACCATGAGCTGGGGCAGCATTGATTCGATAGTGTCCCGCACGTCAGTCGAGACAACCGACGAGCGCCCATCCACCTCTGGCGGCGACAAGTCACCAACCGGCATGCCGAGGTAGTAGTACATCGACTTCTGACGCTGCATGCTCAGCTTGGACGATGAATACCCAAGCGACTGGCGCATCTCGGCCCCGACCAGGGCTTTGAGTTCGTCCTCGGTCAGACCCTTTGTCATTTCGTGCCCTTATGCGTTGTTGAGCTTGCGATAGTTGAGCTGGCCGCCCCACTCGTCGTTGCTGAGCTGGTCAGCCACAAGTGCGAGGTAGCGCATAACGTCCGCACCGTGGCTGTACTCGTCATGCAGCGGCGCGCCCGGTTCGTTGGTCTGTTGGTTGATCTGCCGGCGGTAGCGCTTCAAGCACTCCACGAGGCGAGCCGTGCGGTCACGGTTGAAGTAGGTGCGAGGGAAGACCTCGCGAACCCGGTTGATGCCCTGCTCAACGTGCATGTTCGGCACAGGCATCACAGTCCATCCAAGCTGGCCCATGACCTCGGCGTCTGACTTGCCGCTCTGGTGGCGCTTGTGATAGCCGTCGTGTGGCAGATAGACGTTGCCCCAGTTCATTGGCTGATCATCCAACTTAAGCTCTTTCAGCTCAGCGCTGTACTCAGCCAGCGTGCGCTGATGACCTTCGATGTAGTGAACGATGCGGATCTCGCCGGCCATCTTCTGGGCCAGTATGATCGTCATCGCATCGTTCCAACCAAGGTCAAAGATGACGTGTGTCTTCAGCAGCCCATCGTGCGGCACGTTGGCGATGCGCGACTCGGTCTGGCTCATCTGTTCAAAGTAGATGGCGCCTTCAACTGCCGGCATGCACTTACCTTCCCAGATGTGAGCGTATTGTTCTGGCTTCATGGTCGCCTGAGCGTGCAAGCGCTCCTGCTCCAGCACTGCGGGGAACCATGGGTTGTCATTGTAGTTCATCAGCACTGACACACAGTCAGGCGCAGGCTTGGTCACGAAGCGCTCGTGCGTCTCGTCAGACTCAAGCTGAGGGTTGTACGTGACCCAGATCTCAGAGCCCGGCTTGCGAATGGTCGGGAGCAACACGTCCCAACTCTTCTTCACTACCGCGTGCGCTTCCTCGATCCAGACAATGTCGACGCCCTCGTAGGACTTGATCGAATCGACTGTATGTTGCTGTAGGCCGGCGAAACTGAACTCAGTCCCGTTCTTGCCCTTGATGTAGGCCTGCTGAACCTCGTAGAAGCCACCCAGCTTTAGGCTGGCGATCTGATCGGCCAGAAGCTTGTGTACCGAGTCAGCAATGCTCTTCTGGATCTCACGAGTGCACAGGATGCGCATCGGCTTCTGTGCGCCCTGGATCAGCAGCGATCTGGCAAAGCTCCATGACTTCCCGCTGCCTCGCCCGCCGTACGCCACCTTGTACCGGTGCGGCTCGAACAGGAACGCGAGCTTGTCGGGGAACTCAATTGCCATTGGATGGCTTGACGAACTGGATTGTCAGGCTTGCGTCGGCTGATTCGCCACCTTCAGGCTCAGCATCAATGTTGTAGGCCTGACGCTGCGCCTTGATCACCTTCAGCTGTGCATCAACACCAGCGTTCAACGAGCGGGCAAAGTCACCGTGCGTCTTCTCATCGATGTCGGCCTCAGCCAAGAACACGCTGAGCTTGGTTGCAATGACCTGCCACAGCGCCAAACTGCCTCGGTGAGCGAGGATCAGTGACGCTGCCTTGTCCGACGCCTCAGCAACAATCGAGGCCTCAGTAACCAATGAGTCCTCAGTGGTGCCGATGGTTACCGATTTGGTTACCTTGCGCTGAGTCGCCGCTCTGACCTGCTCAGTCAGGTCTCGCTCCCACCCGTGCTTCTTGGCCCGCTTCAGGATCGTGGCGTGGTTTGCAGCATGCAACTCACCAATGGCTCGGATCGAAAGAGAACCAGCCCGGTAGGCGCGTTCAATCGCCTCCCAATCAGGCTTGGCTGTCATGTTGTATTCCTTCTGTTACTCGGAGCCGATCAGCTTTTGCTCATCGATCACTTCAAACTCACCTTCTACGAACTGCTGCTTGCAGAATTCTGGAGGTTCTTGACCAAAAGCGCGGTACTGCGCGGCTAGCTGTGAATTGGCGCAGTCCTGCATGTGTTCTTGCTGGTCCTTGTAAACCTTGTGAGATATCGATCCCATCACTCAACCTCTTTGTAACGCGTGACTTGCTTGGCCTGAGCGCGGATGACGTCTTTGTCGACCTCAAGCCCAGTCATGTAGGCGAATGCGTAGACAGCGTGAACGTAGGCGCGGAACCACCATGGAAGGTAGGCGCGGACGTTTATCTGGCGAGGCATGTCACGCGGCCGGCTCTTGCTTGATGATGCGGCCAAGGATGACTGCAGCACCGAGGAATGCGTTCACAGTGGAGAACACGCCGGGCGATACGACGCCTTGCAGAGCTGGCCAGTAGGTGGCGGCAGCGTTCAATGCAACGAGGACTGCAGCGATCTGAACGCTGTACAGCTTCCAGAGCTGAGACCATTGTGGGATGAGGTTCATGGCGAACTCCGAATTACTGAGGATTGATCGAGCCGGTGACGGTCTTCTTCAGCTCCGTAAGATCCGTGGCGAGTTCAGCCAGATCCTTGTCCTTGCGATTCTCGGCCCACTTGAACCAGGCGCGAACCAATACCCATGCTGGAAGGCCGCAGACGAAGATGATGCCGCCTATAGCGATCAGACCGATATCGTCATGCGCCCAACCTCCAAGATCGAACCAGCGCACCACGAAGGCGCCTCCGCAGATGCTGGAGACGGTTGTACTGATCATCGCGACAACGAACTCGCGAACAGTCTTGGGCAGCGTCATCGCCATCACGACAATGGCAGCCAGCACAGCGACGAACCCAAAGGCGCCGAGCTTGTAAAGCGCGATGCCACCCAAAGCGGTAAACGGGCCGGGTTCTGACATGGCTTGCGATCTCATAGGCGCCTCGTTGGTCTCGGCGTTGGGGGATAAAAAAGGCGCCGGGTGGGCGCCAAAGTCCGCTGGGGAGCGGAGTGCGGGAAATAAATCAGCTAGTGAACGGTGTTGGTGTCTCGGATGCTTTGGGCGAGCAGGTCAGTCGCGGCCTTGGCGAATGTATCAGCGAGCTTCGTCATGCCGCTCTCCTTGCACTGCGATGCCGTAGCCGCGAGACACTGGGCAATCTCGATGAGCTTGGCGTCGACGGTTACTGTCATGGCCTACCTCGTGGATTGCGGGCATAAAAAAGCCCCGCACTGTGGCGAGGCTTGGAATTGGTTGCACGCACCTTGTACTCGCTAGCGGCGTGCCGGCGCTGTTTGGTGCAGATGGCCGGCGCTGATCTCCGGCTTCACGGGTTTTTCACCGCACGTACGAGTCACAATGACCGCGTACTCGCGCATCAGCCTGCGCATTCATCTGCTTTCGAAGCGGTAAAACCGCATCTTTGGGCAATATGCCATTCGGAAGTTAACACGTCAAGTGGATTGACCTATTTATGCACATATTGTGATGCGTACAGATCGCGCTGTTTCTTCTTCTCATGGTCTGCGACAGCAAGCACGATGGCGCGCCTCATAGACTGGGCGCGATCGCGCCCAGTCACTGCCTCTCTCCACCCATAGTTTGTTACAGCTATGCACGTATAGTCTGCGCTGGCGTCTGCCTGGATATGCAACGCCAAAGCAAGGCGGAACGCATCGCCGTCGTCCTCTAGCGGGTTCCAGTAGTAAGGGGCATTGTGCGGAGCGGATACCTCAAGCCCGCACTGGAAATCGTAGTGACCGGTAGCCCTCAGGCCGGCAGCATTCGCGGCCATTTCCAGCAATTCACGATCAGTCATGCCGCCACCCTCATTTCAAGACAAGCCTCAATGTACGCGTGCCCGGCGATGATGTACTCGCGCACCTTTAGCCGAGATTCACCTACTTCCTTGCCTACGTCCGCCATGGTTTTGTCCAGACCGCGATAGTACACCCGAACGCACTCGGCCATCTTGGCATGCTTGCGGGCCATGCGGGCGACGAAGTGGTCAACCATCATAGCTTCCTCGTCCGTGATGTCTGCAGTAGGGAAACTGTCGAACTGCTCCACGTTGTCGCGCATCAGGACGTAGGAAGGTGACGTGCAGCGCGGGATGCCGACCTGTTGGCGGCTCCAGCGGCCCCAGTGGGTAAGAAGGTCTTCGGCGTCTCTCATTCCGAATCCTTCTTTTCGAAGAAGCCACTCCCAGAAACCTTGCCGCAACGCTTGCACCAGTCTGCTGGGATATAACGAAGCGCCCAACCTTTCAAAGCGCCAGACATTATTTTGGAACCCATATCGTTGATAACCATAACTTTTTCAACATCATGGCCTTTAAAAAGACATTTGATATTCATGCGGCTACCTCTTTCAACATGGACGGGTGAACGGTGTGGCGCGCGACTTCGCCGTGCTCGCGGTGCAGGACGATTGCCTTCATGTTCTGGCGCGATCTCCAGCCGCCTGCGTGCGCGTAGCTGTCGCCCGGTGCCAGGGTGTTGAAGGACTCGACGGTGCAGCCAGGGTATTCCTTCTTGCTTTCGTGGTGGATGTGGCCTGTCCACCAGTAGCGATGCTCGGTATCGCCCCAGTCCTTGGCACGGTCGGTCGCCATGACGCCCGGCAGCTTGTCGGCCTTACTGGTGTGGCCGTGGTGCATGCCGATCAGGTTGTTGCCCCAGCGGTAGTAGCTGAAGACGCTTGGCGAGACTTCGACGGTGACGCGCGGCTCGTTTTTGTAGACATGGGCAAACAGACGACTCAACCAGACGGCGCCGGTCTCATCGTGGTTCCCGATGACGTTAACCACGTGCACGAACTTGTGCTTCGTTAGTGCCGACTCAATGCACTGGCGCATGGCGAGTATCAGGATGTCGACCATCTTGGCGTAGCGGCTGTCTGCGTCCAGGTGGTGGCCAGTGCGTGGCGTTACGGCAGCCATGGAATCGTAGTGAGCTGCGTCACCGAGATTGACAATGATTGCCGTCTCAGTCGGCGGTGCAGACTCAACCAGCGAAGCCATGGCCGCACAGTGCACGCGCTCGGCAATGCTGAGGTCCCAGTCTTCTCCACACTCGGCGGCCCAAATGTACTCCCCGAAGTGCGGATCGCCGATTGGGTAGGCAGTCATCAGGTCAGGCAGGTAGTTGCCAGCGAATGGTCGCGCCGGTACGTGAGGCAAATCCTTTACCGCGGCGTCACATGAGGCCCGAATAAGTGCCTCCAATGCTTCGCTGTCAGTATTTGTCTTGACCCAAGAAAGCAGCGGCTCGGTTTCTCCGCGGCGCATGAGCTGGGAAGTTCCGCGGATCTTGAGGAATGGCGGCAGCTTTGACTCGATGTGCATCTCCGGGATGTGGCCCTTCAATGCAAGCTTTGCCTTGCGGCGCTCGATGCTGCGGCGATCCATATCGAAGTGCTTGGCTGTCTGGCCGACACTCATGGTCTGGAAGGCTTCGATCAGCTGCTCGTCGGTTACTTTGCGCTCAGCCATTATTGAGCCTCCGCGAGTGCTTCAGCCTTCAGGGCGGCGTAAGCAACACAGTCTTCGGCGGAATCAGCGTGGTAGGCCGGGTTCTGCCATTGGCGCACGTCCTTCAGGATCTGAAGCAGAAGCCACCCTTCCGCCTCGGTCAGGGATTGGCCGGTGATGGTGTTGAACGCGCTCACAGTGGTCGCCATGCTGCGCTCGCCTTCTGGCTTGTCGTACTGCTTGCCGCGTTCCAGCATGAGAGCCTGGGCCTTACCGAGAAATTCGTGCGCTTTCATGCTGAAACCCTCTGTTTCGATTCAAGATGTGTGACGCATGCGGCCTTGGCGGCCTTTTCGTTCTCGCCGGAGTAGAGAATCTTCGAGGCAGGCGCTGGTGTTCTGGCGATGAAGGCGTTGGTCGACTGCATCCGGTACCGGCTGACCAGATAGCCTTCCTCGGACGAGAGGCAGTTGGTGCTGATGCCTTTCCAGTTCATGGCTTCACCTCGTCAGCAGTATTTTCACGCCACTGGTATTGGCAGGTGCGGCAGTGCTTGCGCAGATGATCTTTTGCGGCTAAATGCTGCCAGTAGAAGTCGTATTCGTTGGATGTCACGAATTCGTCCTCAATCTTGCGTCGACCTGAATGATCAATGAGGTTGCCTTTTGGCGTGAATGTCACCCACAGATCAACGCCAGAGCATTTCGGGCACTTGCTCATTTCACACCCCGCGCAATCCGATCTTTCCGCAGAATCCGGCGGCAGCCTTCGAGCAGACCTCCGGCGAGTAACAACATGAAGAGGAAGTAGAGGTGGAGGATCATGAGTAATCCTCCACTGCGTATGCGCGCTCATAGAAATATGGTTGGCCCTTTACCCAAAACCAGCCCAGTGAAGGCTGTGATGGCCCGGGGCCGATTAGAAACCATGCCCCTCCGCGAAGCCGCCGATACCATTTAAATTCGCCAAACGCATAATCGAGAATCTTCATGCTGCTCTCCTGAGTTCACGGGTCTTGGCGCGGTATTCGGCGGTGAGGGCCTTGAGATCTTCGATGGTGTAGCGCTTGGGCTCATGGGGGCCTTCTAACCACTCGACCTGCTCGGCGCCGATGCGCTTCACCAGCTCGATTCGGTATTCAACGATTGCCCCGGACTTCCCCATGTTGCAGTTGCGGTTGCACTGCAGGTGGACGTTCAGCGGCTCAAAGCGCAACTCTGGGCACGACTTAACGGTGCGGTAATGGCCGGCTGCGTACTGGACATTTGCAGTCGTCCCGCAAGAGATACATGGTTTTCCAGCGTCTCTGGCGCGTATCCAGGCGTTGAAAGCGGTCTGGCAGTCACGCATGTACTGCCCCTTCGTCTTAACGCGCTCCTTGGCCGCTCTCAGCTCCTTGCGGCCTACATCGGCGAGGGCCTTTCGAGCCTTGTCGGCGTTCTCTGACTTGATCGCCAGTCCACAGGCTGGGCTGCAGACCTTCTGACCGAGGCGATGAGGCGCGAATGAGGCCCTGCACTCTGGGTTGGCGCAGGTCTTTGGTTTGCGGGGCTTGGATGGGAGGGTCATGCAGCCTCCCACTGTTCTGGCATCTGCCCTTTAGGCTCGCTCCAGACCACGCCTTTCTCAGCACCGAAGGCATACATGCACTCGATCACGTCGCCAAGCTCGGACACGGTCATGCGCTTGGTGCTTTCGCCCAGCATGACCACGCCGCCGTTGATGCCTTGGGCCATGCGGATCTCTTGGCGAGCCGCAGCGGTCATCAGCGCTTTCCAGTCCTCGCTGTCGAGCTTCTGCATCACACCGTTGACCGGCCAATCGACTTGGCGGGAGATGTCGCCCAGCATCGCCCAGAGCTTGGCGTTCTGCTCAAGGGTGCGGCGGGACTTCACCGGGCGGACGATGATCTCGACGGCGCTGGAGACGGACAGCTCAGCGGCGAACTGGAAGGCCAGCTTGAACACGTCGCGGATGCGATTGGCTCCGGCTGACCAGAAGTGACGAGGTTTGACGATGACGTTACCCACGACGCACCCCCTTCGCCTTCAGCTCCACCAAAGCCCCACAAGGCGCGCAAAGCTTCACGCCCTGAACCGCAGCGCGGCGATCCTCGGGAATCTCCTCTCCGCAGTCCTCGCACTCTTTGGCGCTGATGCCGGTGTAAACGGTGCGAGTAGCAATTCGGTGGGCCATGTCGGCCTCGATGCGCTCTTGCGCGATATCGATGTCATCGGCCATCAGCATTTCTCCTTGCTTGCGTAGCGGCTGGCGAGAGGCGTCACCTTGGCGGTGGTCTCTACTGGTTCGGCTTTCCAGCCGGCGGCGAGGTTTTCAAAACGGTTGTACTGACCGAGGAATGCAGCGCGAACGGTTCCGGTTTCAACGTCCCGGCCCTTGCCGATAATGATTTCGGCTACGCCCTTGTATTCGCTGTGCTCGTTGTAAACCTCATCGCGGTACACGAAGAGGATCACGTCGGCGTCCTGCTCGATGGCGCCTGACTCACGCAGGTCTGACGGGATCGGGCGTTTGTTCGGGCGTTCCTCGCATTTCCTGGAGAGCTGACTGAGCAGCACAACGGGGATGCCCAGCTCACGAGCAAGGAGCTTGCAGCCACGGCTGATGCTGCTGACCTCTTAGGTGCGGTTGCCGCCCTCGCCTTCCATGAGCTGCAGGTAATCGACCATGAGGATGTCGAGGCCGTAGCGCATTTTGTGGCGCCGTGCGAGCGAGCGAATGCGCCCGACTGTTGCGCCGGCACGGTCAGCGATGAAGAGCTTGGACTTGTGAATCCTCGATGTGGCGACGGAAAGCTGATGGCTGTGCGTCTCGCAGGCGGTGCCGTTCTTGATCAGGCTGAGCGGAATCTTGCCTTCAGACGCCACTGCGCGGTCGATCAACTGGCCCTTGCTCATCTCCAGGCTAACAACAAGGCCGGATTTTGCTTGGCGAATCGCAGCGTTGATCACGAACCCCATGGCAAGAGTGGTCTTGCCCATCGCTGGACGGCCGGCAACGATGATTAGCTGCTCGGGCTGCAACCCGCCAAGCACTTTGTCTAGGTCATCCAGACCAGTAGACAGGCCGATAAGTGTCTCGCCTTTCAGGTAGCGGTCATACCGATCCTGCCAGACCTCGACCTGATCACCGATGATGTCGGAAGCGCGCACCACATCATCCGAGCCGGCGCCGCTGTCGAGCGCCATCGCAGCAGCTTGGATTGCGGAGATTTTCGACTGGGTATCCTGCTCGCTCTGCGCTATGTCCATCGCATTGCTGCCCAGATCGTACAGAGCGCGGTCTATGGCGCGCTCACGGACGATTGCAGCGTAGGTTGATGCGTTGGCCACGCTTGGGGTGTTATCGACGATCTCAGCACAGTAGCCGAGCCCACGGACGCCATTCGGCAGTACACCGATGTGTTCTCCGACCGTCAGGAAGTCCACGGACTGGCGCAGAGCGCGGACAGCCATGATCCCGCGATAGACCTCGGCATTCTCTGGGAAGTAGAACGACTCGGCAGACAGATCGTCGCTCAGGGTTTCGATCAACTCAGGGCGCTTCATCATCGCGCCCAGCAGGCCGTGCTCGGCCTCGATGCTGTAGGGATCACGCATTGTAATTGCCCTCCACAACCTTCACGAAGTTGCTTGGGGCAATCAGCCAGTCGAAGGAGGCGCGGAACGACTTCCCACCGTTGCGGCCTGGAACGCGGCCCATCAGGAAGTCAGAAGTCTTTACTTGGAAAAAGTAATCAGCCCAGAACTCAAGGTCTCGGTGAACAGGGCTTTCACGCCACCGAGCTTGCAGCGAGCGCTTGCGGCTGTCGTTGAGCATTGCTACTGCTGGCAGCTCAGGGAGCGCTTGGTGGTACAGGTTGACAATGGCCTGATATGGGCAAGCTTCGATTGCCGGCGCCTGACGGGAAACTTTCTCCGCTTGCTCTGGTTGACGCTCGGCGTCGACGACTACTCCGTTAGGAGTAGTATTTGTATTTCTTTCTTTAATGTGTGTAGTTTCCAACACAGTGGAGTGTATGTTTTTTACACAGTGTGTAGATTTCGACACGGTAGGTTTTGGGTCTACTTTCCATTCTTTTGGAGGGAGGAAAGTGATCGGATCTCGACTGCCACCGTCACGGAAAAGTACCCGCTGACGGATCAGCGAATTGATCGCTCTGGAGACGTTTGCGCGTTCGTTGCCGGCGCCGCTCTCGCCGTACATCATCTTGGCGATATACATGGCCGCCACCTTCACGGCTTCCTTGTTGTAGCCGGCAGTGAGCCGATGTACAGCAAGAGCGACGCGCAGTTCACGACCAGACAGTTCAGCCCCAATTAGGGCCTCATACAGCTCGTTGTCCATCCGGGTAAAGCCCCCGGCCGATTTCAGTTGGATGACGTTGCTCATGCCGATTCCCCTTCGTGCGACAGGGATGCCTTCAGGTGCTGGAGGCATTCACGGCGAAACTTGGTCTTGGAGTCGTTGGTGTATTGGAAGCGGATCATGCGGGCGGCATACATCGCGGCGTGCTGGTGAAAGCTCACGGCGTGCGATGTAAATACCGGGGGGTTGACGCTGGTATCGATATTGGTCATTATTCGCTCCAGAACGTTGTGCAATACGTTGTGAAAGAAACCAGGCCGTGAACCTGGTTTTTTTTCGCCTGTGATTTGTCATTGATCATTTTTGAGTCCCTCTTTAGGGTCTAATTGGTACAGCTTTGCCTTCGGTCGCCCGAGTTTTGCCGGGCCTCCCATCGCCAGAAACTCAATGGCGATTTCCTCAAGCGCTTCATCGATGCTCAGGCCCTTCTTGAGGGCGTATGCAGCGATCCTTTCCTTCGAGCGGCTAGACAGGCGCTCGTAATCAATTTCAGGCACGTGACCTCCAAAGGGCCTCTAGGCCGCGCTAGACTTCTGGTCGTCCTTACTCAGTGCTTCGATTGCTCCGTTTTCGACGGCCCACTCGATCATTTCGTAGAGGTATGTGGCGTGTTGCATTTCGGCGCGCTCAGCAGCACGGACCAGAATCCGGTCGAGCGTTTTGTTGAAACGAACCTTCCGAGGTGTGTCGCGCTTGTGGGATTGATCTGCGTACATCGGTGATTTCCTTTCGTGGCTGGGAATTGGTTAGGCGGCAGGAGTAAGGAAGCGCATGGCATCTTCGGATGCTTTGAGTGCGCCGCCAGTGATCGCCTGCAACTGAAGCTGGCGAAGGGGAGGCACCGATTCAGGCCACTGAGAAACCGCTCCAGGGCTAATGCCCAGAGCCTCAGCAACCTTACTGACGCCTTTGAAGTGGTTGAGAACCTCAGTCTTTTTCATAAGTGCTCCACTTGGTTTGGTTGAATTTAAGCATGCTTAATCAACCAGCGCAAGACGGCACTGCATGCTTAAGTACGCGGGAATTAAGCTGGCTTAAATTTTGACGGGATTCATCTGATGATATTTTTCGGGCGGGAGATCGCTGAGCCAGCCGGGCGGCATGAACGCGTCGCATTGGCGATAGAGCACAGCAAACTGTCAAAAACCGAGATGGCGAAGCGGTGCGGGGTATCACCGTCCGCCGTAACGCAGTGGACGACTGGTGAAACCGCATCTATAAGACCAGAGAACCTTTTCGCGCTTGCGTCCGAGTCTGGAGTAAGCGCAAGGTGGATCGCGACTGGTGAAGGAACCCCAGAGCCGTACAGGCCGGGTAACAATGTGATTGCGTGGGAAGCGCCTGAGGATCTTCCAGATGACCAGTTTATTATCGTGCCTCGGATAGAGGTGAGATTTGCTGCAGGGACGGGAGAGATGGTGATAGAGGAAGTGCACCAGGATCAGGGAAATGCGTACCGGATGGATTGGATAAGGCGAAAGCGGCTGAACCCCAAAAACTTGTCAGACTTCATCGTAACTGGAGAGTCAATGGAGCCAACTCTCCCGCAAGGCGCAAAGGTCACACTGGACTTAAGCAACACCGCGATTCAGGACGGGAAAGTCTACGGCATCCGATATGGAAATGAATTGCGGATCAAGAGGCTATATAAGAGGTTCGATGGTGGGCTGATCATCCGCTCCGACAATGCCACGAAGAACCCAGACGAAAGCCTTAACCCCGACCAGCTTGAGCACGTAACTGTCATTGGACGGTACGTTGCGCACAGCTTCGACGGCGATATCTAGTCCGAAAGTCGTATTGCGTGACCCACCGAAGCCCGCCTAGCGCGGGCTTTTTGCTGCCTCATGGTTAAGCTTGCTAAATTATTTTCATCAGCATGCTTGACGCGACCTTTTAAGCAAGCTTAAATGACCTCAAGCCGAACGAAACACAGGCCCGCAACAAGGCAGCGATGAACCGGCCTCAACGGTTCAGAGGGTTGGCAACTGACCCGGGTGTGCAGCGTAAAGCACCGAAAGCAGTTTTCTGGCGGACAGGGTCGCGGCTGGAAGAACAATCTGAGATTCAAGCCGGTGACCGACGCCAGTAGCGGGTCACGGAGATACACCCACAGATTTACTGATGCCGCTTCGATGAGGCGGCATTGGAAATCAACGGAGGGTAAGACGATGACGCAAACATTTGAACAAGGATGGGCAGCTCGCTCGTTCTCAGAGCAATTCCCAGGCATGGATGCGAAAGATGCTGAACGTCTGGATCGCCTGAATCATGCGATCTCAGACCTGTACATGGCCGACATGCTGACGGATAGCCAACTCCAGGCTATCAGGGAGAAAAAGATGCCAAAGGCCGTCAGCAAAGCAGTGGCAAAGATGAAAGCAAGCGCTACGTCAGCCTGAACCATCTTCCTGCGCATTCCCAGAGTGCGCAGCGGGATGCGGACGAAAGCAACCTCCGCGCAACGCGGCCCCTGCATCAATCACCACTGACGAAACACCCAGTCGCGCCTCCAGTAGAGAGCGACCGGATATCAGATGGCTTCCTGCTGTTTCAGGATCGCCATCTTGCTTTACAAATGCCTCTCAAACCCCGGGAGGCATTCGAAAGCCATAAACGATGGAGAAAGTGTGATGAGAGAATTCAAAGGCACGCCGGGCCCGTGGCAGCACTTAGGGGACCCTGATGATGAGTGCCGTGTACGCCAAACAGCCTCTGTGCGGCACGGCGACGGCTACTGCTCAGAAATCACGATTTGCGAGAGCATCAGCTCAAAAGACAATGCCAGGCTGATCGCCGCCGCGCCTGAACTGCTGGCGGCATTACAAAAGCTCCACGCATCGCTGAAATCGCTGAACGACTGTGGTGATGCAGGCCGGATGGTCGAAGAAGACGTTGAAACGGCCCGCGCAGCCATTGCGCTGGTACTGGAATAACCCACTCCATCGTCCGCCGTACGCAACGGCCCGATATCTCTCTGGGGAAACTCGTTTAGAGAGTGCGCCTGTATCGGAGAGCACCTTGTGTAAATCGCGAATAGCTGGGCGCCACAGTGATGTCGCGGATCAAGGTGTTCTACCAATGCAGGTACAGCTGCAAGCGCCCGATTGGACGGCGTATTTACCCTGTACGACAACGCGGAGGATTTGCAGCCATGTAACAGACAGCCAAGCCCTCCAGCAGGAGGCAAACACCTCTCACGTAGGGTGGTCTTCGTGAGTGAGTAAAGCCCGGCATACGTGTCGGGCTTTTTATTGGGCGATTGGAGGTGAGTGATGAGCAATAAAGGCGGTGGGCCGGCGTTCCCGGTTGCAGATTACGACCATCAAATTTTTCAGCCGAAGAATGAACTGGAGGCGAAGCGTTATTTATCCGGTATGTCCCTGCGCGATTACTTCGCGGCTAAGGCTATGCAGGCCTATGTCACAAGGGGCGGCTATCCAGATGATGGTTTTGATGAGCTCATCTCGAAATGGGCTTACGAGATCTCGGACGCAATGCTCGAAGCGCGGGGCCAGCCATGAAACGCACAACCCCACCCCTCCCCCGCAAGCCCCGCCCCGACGTCCACGACTGCGCCAAAGGTCGGATGCATGACGCGCCGAGGAAGATCGTTACCACTATGCCGGGCGGGTATATCGCCTAGGAGATTGAGATGAGCGAATGGATCAAGTGCAGCGAGAATCTGCCAGAAAGCGGTGAGCCAGTCCTGATCAGGTTCGAAAATGGAGCTCACCAAGTTGGCGCGCTGTTCTGGGACGAGCCGATCCAGCCGGAAGAAACTTTCGAGCCATACCGCTACTGGGATGATCAAGACAACGACGGAAGCGGCTGGGACTCTGATCGTATCACCCACTGGATGCCGCTCCCTGCTCCGCCAACCAAATAACCCCGCCACTACTGGAGGCAATGATGAACGCACGATTTGATATCTGTCAGGCCGCGCACGACGCGAAGTTGCCTCCAGCGGTCAGTGAGACGCCGGAAGAGTTGGCGCGGGCTGAGTGGCTGTATGACGCGGCTGAGCAGCTGATTCGCGGCTGCGACGTCATGTTCCAACGCCGCATGAACCCGCAGCAGGGTGTTCGGTTTCGCGACTTCGCACTGGCGGTTGATGCGCATGTGAATGCCCGCCTCGCTGATTGCCAAGTCCCAACCCCATCGCTCGGCTACCTGCTGATCGAAACCAAGCGCGGATGCGCCGACAAGGTGTCTGCTGACGAGTTGCTTGGCTACAGCGACCACTCACTCGGCATGCTCGGCGAAATCGCTGAGAAGCTGCTACAGCCGCTCGTAGACGATGCGCTGATTGCTCAGGCAGAGGATCTGGAATTATGAGCGTTCACATTCTGATCGACGAAGACCTCGACGAACTCAGTCACGCCGGCTGCCCGGACAAGTACGAGATCCTGGTACTGCGCAACATCACGGCCTTCTATACCGCCAAGGCCATCACCGAAGAAGAATTCCACCACTACTGCAAACGGCTGAATGTCGCCATCGCGAACCGGCCAAGGAGTGCGGCATGAACAGCATGACTCTGGCGTTCACCCACAAATCATGGCTCGGCGCCCTCTCTCTGGCCTACGACGCCGGCATTGAAAACGTTCACGCATGGTCGCGCCGAGCCTGCCTGTGCGGTGAGTGGACTGTGGCGTACGAGGTGAAGACAACATGAAAATCCACGCCACCCGCCACTACACCTTCCAAGAACTGCTCAACCGCATCGACCTCGAATACTGGCGCGTCGTTGAGCATGACGAGATGAACTACACCTTCATCCCAATCAAGTATTGGGGAGGCAACCCATGAAAC
>Ga0182005_1000192_pt1 | contig 41558 bp, 29 predicted proteins | sample Sormic07211103_1_FD_123021 | JGI IMG/M metagenome (GOLD analysis project Ga0182005, IMG submission 123021) | Rhizosphere microbial communities from Sorghum bicolor, Mead, Nebraska, USA - 072115-103_1 MetaG | ecosystem: Host-associated > Plants > Roots > Rhizosphere | place: USA: Nebraska...
CATCCTCCCAACCTCCCCAAATCTCTTCCCTTCAAACCTCTTCACACATCATCCTCCCAACCTCCCAAAATCCCTTCCCTTCAAACCTCTTCACACCTCATCCTTCCAAACTCACAAAATCTCTCCCCTCGAACCTCCCCACACAGCATCCTCACTTCTCTTCGCTCCCAAACACGTTCCATCAATGCTCACCTCTCAAAATCTCATTGCCATTCCAGTCTCTTTTCTCAAAAACAAAAACCTCAAACCCTCTTTACGTTCCGCCATGGAACCTCTATATAAACCCGAAATCATCATCTCTTTAAACAAACTTCTATCACCTGGCCCCTTCTTCAAAAACTCTCTCCCATTTCTCCCGGGGCCAGGATGTGAAGTCTTCACATGCTCTTAACAAAAATTAGCCCTAAAAAATCCTATGAAAAACCCAAATAAATGCTCTCGACAGAACGCTTACTTCCCCTAAAAAATCTCTCTAATTATGAAAAACCCCCAAAGCAAAATATCTATGAAAAAAATAAAATCATCTTCCCAAATCACTCTTCATCATCTCTCTCTACTCCAACTTTTCCCCTCCAACTTCCATCTCCAGGCCCCTTCCCAAAAACTCTCCCCCTTTCTACCGGGGCCGGGATGTGAAGTTCTACATACTCAAACAAAATATCTTCTTACATTCCAGTATCAGCAGGCCCCGTTCCAACCTTAGTCCCCCTCATATTCCACCAGGGCCCGGATACTGATACACGCAACAAAAAGTTCTTATTAATTCAGAGCCGTATTCAGGTAGTCCTGCAACGCCGCAGGATAAAGCAGTACCTCAGCCACTTCCTGTTTCTTCATGGGTGTATAACAGGTCCCTTCCATAAATACATCCTCTACCTGCTGCTTAAAATGTGTCGGCTTAAACTGACTGGCCACCAACTGCGCCGCACAACTCATATCCGCATATAATGGCTTATTACTTAACAACTGCTCAACATGCTTCCGCACCTGCTCCACATAATGTCCACTGATCCTATATCCATTCCAACCATGCGCCACCAGCTCATTCGCTCCACCCGCCAGCGGTACTATTACCGGACGGCCATAACTCATCGCCTGCAGAATGCTGATATCAAACGTCTCCTGGTAGTGTGCCGCATGTGACAGATTCAACACCACAGCCGCACGTTGATAGAATGGGTGCATATTCAGCTGTGTATCATAGATCATGACGTTGTTCGGTACCGCCAGACCCTTAAAATGATCTGCAATTTCTTTATAGGTCGCCTTAATTACCAGCTCAAACTTCATCTTCGGCATTGTATTCGCCAGCTCCATCAATTCATCCACACCACTTTCCTCCTCCAGGTTCGCTACCATGAGAATTGTCTTGCGGCTGCCATGATTCGCATGCAATACTGCCTCCTGCACAAAAGAACTCGGCAGGCAACTATGAATCACTCTCTTCTCTGCTTTCTTAAATTCAAACTGAGACTGTACAAACCTTGAAGCATATACGACCTGTTGTGCTAACAACTGCGCACTATTCAACATCACTTTTCTAAATGCTGCCGGTTGTATCGCCGTCTCATGAATGTGGTAGGTCAGATGCGCTCCCTTCAGCCTGCTGGCCCATGCCGCTCCAAAAGGTTGTAATGTATTAATGTATACCTTATCACCTTTTTTACTTAACCAAAGTACCTTGAAAAAGATACTCATCTGCGCCAGCAGGAAGCTGAAGAATAAACGCGTTTTGTTCCCCCGTTCTATATAATTTATGTAGTGATACTGTATGTCCGATAAATCGGTCAGATATCCCGGTGTATGTGTATTTCCGTTCGTGATCAAATGTATATCCATGCCCTTCTCCGCTAATGCTTCCAGCGATTCACGGAAGATCAGGGTGTTGCCACTCCTGTCGTTTGATAAATGAACTGCTATTATCTTTTTCATGGGTTGCGTGTTTAAAAATAAGTTATATAGGTATAGGGATAAAAGGACGTAGGTGTATGCAATCGTAGGTTAGGCAGTTAAATAGAACATTGGTTTAATGTCTTAGCATATCGTGCAGGAAGCTTACTATCATCATTGTCGCTACTACCAGGCTAAAGAAAAAGAAGAACCTGTTGTTTCGTTTTTTCTTCTTCAGGTAGTCCTGTACTACAAACAGTTTGCTGAGCGTCGATGTAATATGTTCCAGCACATTGTCGTCTTTTATAATGTAGTCAAATGCACCGTTTTTGAGAGAAGCAGTCGCAATTTCAGGCTGCTGTCTTGCACTGGCGAAAATGACAAAGATGTTCGTGTTAAAGCGCTTAATCTCCTTCAGCACATCCAGACCAGTCATATCACCCAGATCATGGTCCAGTATCACAATATCCGGCTCATCCGTCAGCTGCTCCAGAAAATCCTTCCCTGAAAGAAAACAGGAGATGTTTGTGTAGCCCTGCGCTCTCAGGTGTTTATCGTAAGTAGCCAGATAAAATGGATCATCATCTACGACGTATATCTTGTTGTCTGTTTTTGTAGCCATTTTGTTGCCGTTTGATATAATAGAAACCATTTTGAGACCAAAGTTAGGAATCGTGCCAAATCGGCCATGGTGGCTGGTTATAAAATTGGCATGGTATGAAAAAGGTCTACTTTTTAGAAGTTTTTCCAAAAAATGGAAAAAAAGAGCGCCCTGGTCAGATGACCAGGGCGCTCCCATATGTTTAAAGGCCAAAAGCCTACTTTTTATTACTATACCTGTTCTTATTATTGCGGTTTTTATACGCACCCGGACGTTTTTTACCGCCGCCGCCGCCACCTGCCCTTGCTGTATACTCCGGTACAGGACCTAATTCTTCCGGCACAACGGCCTTCGTCACCGATTTCCCCAGCACTTCTTCAATCCTTGCAAACTTCCGCTGCTCTTTCTCAGAGATAATAGTATACGCAGTACCCTCCGTAGCCGCTCTCGCCGTACGGCCTATTCTATGTATATAATCCTCTCCATCATTAGGCACGTCATAATTGATCACCAGATTGATATCCTCAATATCAATACCACGGCTCAATATATCTGTCGCTACCAGGATCTTCAGCTTCTTACTCTTAAAATCCATTAACACCTGTTCTCGCTTATCCTGCTCCAGGTCAGAGTGGATCTGCTCTACGGTGAACTTCGCTTTCTGCAACTCATACGTCAGCTGCTTCACATTCTGCTTTCTGGAACAAAAGATAATAATGTTGTCAAACTGCTTCTGCTTCAGCAAAGCCTTGATCAGCGCAGGCTTCTGTTCTTCATATACCACAAATGCCTCCTGTACAATCTTCTCAGGGGGCTTGGAAATCGCAATATTGATCTCCTCAGGCTGATGTAATATCTTCATTGCCAGTTTCCGGATCTTGTCCGGCATAGTCGCAGAAAACAACAGGTTTTGTCTCACCTTAGGCAGGAAAGAGGTAATCTTAATGATATCATCATTAAATCCCATGTCCAGCATACGGTCAGCTTCATCCAATACCAGGTATTTCACTGCATCCAGCTTCACATACCCCATGTTGAGGTGTGCAATCATACGCCCGGGCGTACAAATTACCATATCCACGCCGGAAGATAGCGCTTTCTTCTCCGCAGAGAATAAGGCACCATTACTACCCCCATATACAGCAATAGAACTGATATTGGTAAAATAAGACATGCCCTCCAGCGTCTGTGCAATCTGCACCGCCAGTTCTCTGGTAGGCACAATAATCAGGGAATTGATCTTATGGTTATCGTGATGCTCGGTGAGGAGCCGGTGAATAATGGGGAGCAGGAATGCAGCTGTCTTACCCGTGCCGGTTTGTGCACAGGCCAGAATATCCTTACCAGCAATAATGGGGGGTATAACTTTTTCCTGTACAGGCGTTGCTGTGGTATAACCCATTGCGTCAATTCCGTCTAGTACCCTGTCATCCAGGTCAAATTCATCAAAATACAAAGCGATGTACGGTTTAAAATAATTAAATATTTCTTAAAGATAACAAAAAACAGCTTAATCCGGCCAAAGGTCAAAATACACCTCTTCCCGGTATGTTCTTTGCGGGAAATTAGGCTTTTCACAACAAATACCTGACTATGCTGGAAGATTTACAGCGGAACATGCACCTGCCGCCACTTTTATGGAATGTTTTACTTGGCGCTTCGGCTTTGCTTACTGGTTTGATTATCAAGTATTTGATAGCTTTCATTTTGCGCTTTACCACCAAGAAAAATACCAGTTACTCCTTAATCAGGTCCATCCTCAATCACCTGGGACTGGCTGTAAACTACCTGCTACCTTTACTGGTCTTCAATCTGGTACTCCCATTCATGGAGTTGTCGCGGAAGGCCATGAGCGTGCTCAGTAAAATCGCCGAAATCGGGTTGATCCTTTCCTTTGGCTTTGCCCTCGCAGGCCTGGTTAAGGTCTTTGAAGACTATGTATACCATGCTTACGACCTTAGCAAAGAAGACAACCTCCGGGAGCGTAAAATGCGGACCCAGTTACAGTTTGTACGTAAATTAGCCGTTAGCACCATTTTAGTTCTTACCCTTTGTGCAGTACTACTCAGTTTTGACAACCTCCGTAAGATCGGTGCCGGTTTACTCACCGGTGTGGGTGTCAGCGGTATCATTATCGGTTTTGCCGCCCAGCGCTCCCTGTCCAATTTTCTCGCCGGTATGCAAATTGCTTTTACACAACCTATCCGTATCGACGATGTACTGGTGGTAGAAGGCGAATGGGGCAGGGTAGAAGAGATTACTCTTACCTATGTCGTATTGGGCATCTGGGATCAGCGTAAACTCATCCTGCCAATCAATTACTTTATTGAAAAGCCTTTTCAGAACTGGACCCGTACCGGTTCCGCCATCCTTGGTACCGCCTTTTTATACCTGGATCATACCGCGCCTTTCGACGCCATGCGGGAGGAGTTTGACCGTATTCTCAAAACACATCCGCTTTGGGACAGACGGGTGAAAGCCGTACAGGTGACTGATATCAGAGAACGGGTGGTGGAAGTCCGTTTCCTGGTGAGTGCTAACAGTTCAGGTAAGGCTTTTGATCTACGTTGCGATATCAGGGAAAAGATGCTTGTTTTCTTAAGAGACAACCATCCATACTGTTTGCCTAAAACCCGTGCTATGCTGGAAGAAGGGGCCAATAAAACCCTCAATGGAAATGCCACTGGTAAAAATGAAATCAACCCATTCAACCCGCCCGCTCAAATCTAATGGCAGGTGTCGTGTAACATCTACCAGTTATTCTAACCGCCGGCTCCCCGTAAAACGAACCCGGCCAAACCTAATGTAACATCTACCAGTTATTCTAACCACCGGCTCCCCGTAAAACGAACCCGGCCAAACCTAATGTAACATCTTCCAGTTATTCTAACCCCCGGCTCCCCGTAAAAGGAACCCGGCCAAACCTAATGTAACATCTTCCAGTTATTCTAACCGCCGGCTTCCTGTAACATGAACCCGGCCAAACCTAATGTACATTTACCAGTTAAACCTAACCGCCGGCTCCCCGTAAAACGAACCCAGCCAAACCTAATGTAACATCTACCAGTTAAACCTAACCACCAACTTCCCGGACATGCCCCTCAATACCTGTCATCATTCACCTCAATCCAATTCCCCTCCGGATCCTTAAAATAAACCTGCTGCACACCATCCACTCTTTTCGTAGCCGTATCCGCCACTCCCTGCCAACTCTCAAATGGCACCTTATTCGCATGCAGCCGATCTATAAAAACCGACATAGACGGTACACTAAAACACAGGTGTCCGTTTTTATCATGCGTAGTCACCGCCGCCGCGCCCCTTATCAGGTGCAACTGGCTATGCTCGCCAATCTTAAACCAGGAGTGTCGGCCGTCGTGAAAAGGTTCTGGAATCGTATCTATCTGGAGAATATCCCTATAGAAAGCAGTGGTTTTTTCAAGATCATATACATATACAGCGATATGGTTCAGTACCGGGCTTTTTCGTTGGGCAATGGCGCGTATATGGGTCATCATAACAATTGCCATCAGGCAGAGTGGAAGTAACTTTTTCATACCCTTAAGATAAGGGATATTCCCTATAATCTCACTCTTACAAATTTTCGGCTGGCTTTGATCCCCGTATCCATAAACAGGGTGACGACATATATACCTGGGTTGTATTTATCTGTATCAAACTGGTAAACAAATATACTTTCTGTCTCCTCTATTGTCTTCGAATCAGTAAACATCAGCTGCCCCGACAGGTTCACAATTCTTATATCTATTTTCGTTATCCCCGAACTTCCACTACCATCACTCATTACATACTTCACTGTAGCCGTACTGGTATATGCCGGATTCGGATAGATCGTCATATCATCCTTCTTATACGCAATAGTATCGCCTAATGGCTGCTCAAATCCAAACCAGAGCGCATAATTCAAACTACTATCCGCAAAAATGATAGGTTCACCTATATTGTACGCAATGTAAAAGGCACCTTGCACCAGCAATGCTTCCCCCGCAGCGCCGATTGTATATTGTTTGTTTGTATAATGAATGGAGGTGTCAGTCTGCCCATACGACAGCCCCGCTACCATCATCATGGCGGCTAATAGCAGTCCTGTAAATATGGTTTTTCTCAGATTTATCATTTTAAGGTCTTTCTGAATAAATTGCGATTTCTACGCGTCGGTTCTTCTCTTTGGCAACCTGGGTGTTTTCTGTGCTAAGGGGTTTAGTTTGTCCGTAACCGATAGTCGTGATATGATCCGCATTCACTCCTTTTGAGGTCAGGTAGGTCTTTACCGCTTCGCTTCTTTTTTCTGAAAGGGTTTGGTTAAATGCTGGGGTACCTTCATTATCTGTATGGCCGCTGAGCTTTACATGCCATTCAGGATGAGTTTTCAGCAGGTCGGCCAGATTGTCCATTGATGATAATGAACGTTTAGCAATATCCGCTTTCGCACTCGCAAATTGGAGGTTAGAAAATGCTTTATTTACGATATTTTCTTCTTCTTTTTTCAGTGTTGCTTTCTTCGTTTCCGTTGTTGTTGCCTTTGTACTATCAATGACCGGTCTTCCATCTTCCACTGTAGGCAAGGCATCCGGCGCTATCGCAAAACGCTGATCTGAATAGTTCAGCTGACTGCCGGTAGGACTTACTTCATCCGCTCTGCTGGCCACAATCTGCCAGGTGAAGGCAACATTTGATTTACCGTTCTGTAATTCTTTTACATCAAAACCATTCGCTGATTTATTGGTAACAAATACACCGTTACAATCGCCTTCCAGCTGGATAAATACCTTCAGCGGATGTTTGGCATCTACGCGAATATGTTGGGTAAGAAGTTTGTCCAGATCAATGTGCGCTTTACCATCTGTCAGTTCGCCCGTACCGTAATCCTGGAACAACACCTCAGGTGCCTCCGGACAATACAGCAGACGGCCCGTACCTTTTTCATCTTTTACGATGGTTGATTTGGTACCCGTCGTGGCAAACCCCACAAATGTACCTGCAGTAGACTGACCCGCTATATAAATATAACCGATCGGCGTACTACCATAGCGACTTTCAAAGTAAGCTCCCCAGCGACCTGCGTCCCCGCCGGAGTTACTGGAACTCTTACCAAACCCTACTACACCAATATACCCGATACCAGATACGCCGGCACCACCAGATGACGGTGCTACCACCGCCATATTATTACCACCACCGGCTACACCCACACCCGTTGTTATAGTAGAAACGCCACCAATACCTACCACACCATAACCAATACCATTACCCAATACACCCGCACCATTACTCGAAGCTGGCCCCATTAATAAGGAAGTATTTGTATAATCCAGGTTATTACCAATCCCCAGCAAACCTACACCCGTCGTGCTCTGCGCCCAGCCTATCACACCTGCACCATACGCACCACTGGAGGGATAAACGAAAGGAGAACGGGTAGATCCAAAAATCCCGTAGCCCCCTGTATTTGAATAGTTTTCACCTTTGATAGGCAGTGAACCCTTACTGTTTGACCAGCCATATATACCTGCACCTGCAGAGGATACCCCCTGTATGCCATAACCATTACTATAGTTACGGCCATAAATAGCAGCAGTACTGTTCGAGTTATAAGCGTTGATCGCATGTTCTGTGCTGGGATCACTTGTATTCAGGGCTAATGGAGCACCACCGCCAAATACAGTAAATACCGCCTGCCCCTGGGAAGAAGCCGTATCCGCACTACCATTCACAAAAATCCTGGAAGTGTTCGTAAAGTGCATTCTTTCCTGTTGCGTACCATTCCCATTGGTTTTGATCACAAAAGCAGCAGTATCCAGCGTACCAATGAATTCTGAGTTGCTGGTGGTACCCGTGTTACCCGTAGTCAACCAGGCTTTTTTGCTGGCTTTCAGGGTATCCGGGCTTGCAGTCGTTGCCAGACCCAGCTGACCTGTTGTTTCAAACTCCAGTGTTTTCATGGTCCAGCCGGTACCACCTTCTGCCAGTACCTGCCAGGCGGTGCCATCATATATATAAGAAGTACGGTCGGTCGTATTGTAATATGCCTGATTTAAAGTAGGCGTAGTAGGCGCGGTGGCAAAAGAACCTAACCAGGAAATGCCCACACCCTGTAAACCATCTTCGGTAAGGATCTGCCAGGCAGCCCCATCGTAGATGTAAGATTTTTTATCGGTAGAATTGTAATAAGCCTGGTTGAGGGAAGGAGTAGCCGGCGCAGTTGTCAATGTTCCCAGCCATACGAGGGTTGTACCATCTACGCCATCCTGCGCCATGATCTGCCAGGTGGTGCCATCATAGATATATGACTTCTTGTCCGTCATATCATAATAAGCCTGGTTGGATACCGGACCACTGGGCACTGTAGTAAATGACCCCAGCCATACTACTGAACTACCATCCTGGGTCATCACCTGCCAGGTACTGTTACTATCGTAGATATAAGATTTTTTGTCAGTACTGTTATAGTAAGCATCGCCAATCGTCGCTGTGAGTGGAGCCGCTGTCAATGTACCCTTCCAGTTGATGCCAGTACCCGTTCCGCCACCGCCGGAACCACCGTTAGCAGCATACATGGCATACGGCACTGCGAACATCTGCACCGGAGATCCAATAGGATCATAGTTACCAGTCTGCGTCATATCCACATAAGCCTGCAACCATACGTAACCACTGCTCCATGGAATAGCACTCCAGGAACCTGTTATCACCGTACCTTTACCGATTACAGCAGATATAATACCCTGGGCAGAACTCACCAAACCCTGCACTTCCTCATACACAGGAGCACCGTTCACCTCAGCAGAAATGCTGAACTTTATAAGACATGTCAGGTTCGCTGCCACGCCCTGGGTACTGGTTTTTCTCAATACCGCCTGATAGTTCATACCTTGTAAACCGGTTATGCCTGTATTGGTAGTCTGGGCATTTACACTGCTTACACACAATAAAAAAGGAAGAAGTAAAATGAGTAAAATTGCTTTCATCTCATAGGATATTTGGCCTGCGCTATAAATATAAAAATATCAATTTAAAAGATATTATTATATAATAACTTAAATATAGTAAAGATAGTATTAATATTTTATAAATCCCGGAGAAAGTGTCTTTTTTGCATGCTTCTGGTACCAGAACATGTAAAAATGGCCGAATTCAGGGACCGTTTATCATAATGGTGAAGGATTCCAGCCGAATATTAAATTATAGCAAATAGTAAGTAGCACTAATGGAACCATTGAATATCATCAAATTGTAACATATTCACCCTGACTGATGTCATTTTAACCAGGCTTTACTTTCTGAAGGGAGGTGCGTATATTGGGCGTCTTAAAGGATTTCAAGATATGAAATTGGGACTCATGCATTACCCAATGCTGGCAGCAGCGTTGCTCGCTACCGGCATTCACTTAAACGGTCAATCAAAAAAGACGGTTGTTACAGGCAAAAAGGTTTACAAACCAGTAGATTATGTTGATCCATACATTGGATCGGGTGGCCACGGCCACGTATTTGTAGGTGCCAACGTACCTTTCGGTGCAGTACAGGTAGGCCCTACCAATATCGTAAAAGGTTGGGATTGGTGCTCGGGCTATCATTATTCCGACAGTGTTGTGATTGGTTTTTCCCAGACCCACCTGAGTGGTACAGGCATCGGTGACCTGGGCGACGTACTGATGATGCCCTATACCGGCAAAGTACGTACGAACCGGGGCACACAGGATGATCCCACCAGCGGCTATGCCTCCCATTACACACACGCTCACGAAACTGTGAAACCAGGTTACTATGCCGTAAACCTGGAAGATTACAAAATCAAGGTGGAACTCACCGCTTCCGAAAGAGTAGGTTTTCATAAATATACCTTCCCTGCCAGTCAGGAAGGTCATATTATAGTAGATCTGAAAGAAGGAATTGGTTGGGATGCCCCTGTGGAAACTTACATTACCAAAAAGGATGATTACACCCTGGAAGGCTACCGCTACTCCAAAGGTTGGGCTGTAGACCAGCGCCTCTGGTTCGCTATTAAAAGTAATGTGCCTTTGAAGGACTTCAAAGTGTACGACGGCGATGCACTGCAGGAAGGTACCCTGCACCGTGGCCAAAATGTAAAAGGCCTCATCTCCTTTGCGAAAGCTCCCGGCACCGTCCTGCTGAAGGTTGGTATTTCCCCCGTGAGCAGCGAAAATGCCCTGGCGAACATCAACACCGAAATTCCAGGATGGGATTTCGCCGCGGTGACTAAGGCCGCCAGTGAAAAATGGAATAATGAATTGTCTAAGGTAAGCCTGACGACAAAAAATGATTCAGCCAAGACCATTTTCTATACTTCATTATATCATACTATGATCGCGCCGTCATTGTTCAATGACCACAATGGCGATTATCGTGGTACCGATAAAAAGGAGTATACTAACCCGGGCTTTAATAACTACTCCATCTTCTCCCTTTGGGATATCTATCGCTCTGATATGCCGATGTATACCCTGCTCCAACCAGATCGCGTAGCCGGGTTTGTCAATTCCATGCTGGCTATTTACAAACAGCAGGGCAAACTCCCTATCTGGCCACTCATGGGCAATGAAACAGATTGTATGGTAGGTTACCATGCCGTGCCTTTTATTGCTGACGCGTACCTGAAAGGCTATACGGGCTTTGATCCGAACGAAGCCTTTGAAGCCATGAAATCTTCCGCTACCAGAGATGACTACGGGATGAAAGATATCAAAGCAAAAGGGTACATTTCTTCAGTACATGAAAAGGAATCCGTGTCCAAAGCCATGGAATACGCGATCGACGACTGGTGTATTGCGGCAATGGCAAAGAAACTGGGCCGTACCAAAGACTTTGAATATTTCTCTAAGAGAGCTGAATATTATAAGAACTATTTTGACCCTTCCGTACGTTTTGTACGCCCGAGAATGGACGATGGCAGTTGGAAGACCCCTTTCGACCCGTTCAATTCCATCCATGAATTCGGTGACTTTACCGAAGGTAACGCCTGGCAGTATACCTGGCTGGTACCACAGGATCCTGAAGGCCTGATCGGGCTGCTGGGTGGGGATGCGCCATTCACTGCCAAACTGGATAGCCTGTTCACCGCTTCCGGCGATATGGGCGATAAAGCGAGCAGCGACATCTCCGGCTTGATAGGTATGTATGCTCATGGAAATGAACCAAGCCACCACGTAACCTACCTGTATGCTTATGCAGGTAACCAGTGGAAGACTGCGGAGAAAGTAAGAAAGGTAGTAAATCAATTCTATACGACCACTCCTGAAGGATTGGCTGGGAACGAGGATTGCGGTGCGATGTCCAGCTGGTATGTGATGTCTTCTTTGGGTTTCTACCCGGTAAACCCTGCGAAAGGGATTTATGTGCTGGGCAGCCCCCTGTTTGACAAAGCAGTGCTGAAACTGGCAGGTGGTAAAACCTTTACTGTACAGACTCTCAATAACAGTGGCGAAAATATTTACATACAAAGTGTTACACTGAATGGCAAACCATATAAGAATAGTTATATTCGCCATGCGGATATGGTGAAAGGTGGTACACTGGTAGTAACGATGGGACCAAAACCAAATTACGACTTCGGTAAGGCACCAGAGAACCGCCCGGATTCTAAATACTAATTTTTTATACTTCTAATAAGAAAAGTCGCTTTTGCCGGTATGGCAGGAGCGGCTTTTTTGTTGCTGGCCCATTTACAATAATGACATTTCTGTCGTTCGGATTTGTTAAAATAATACCTGTTTTTGCGAAAATAATATGTGGTATACTGGAATAAGCGTAAGAAAAACAATTAGTTATCTCAAATCATTAACTGGTAGTTAACTTAATTTTCAAAATGATCGCCGTAGCTTCGGTGCAATAGATTGCAGTAGACATTCACGTGCGGAAGCCAACCGTCTTATTTAACTAGGAATTATATGATGATCGAGAACCACGAGCATATTTACCAGCTCCTGTTGGAAAAACGAAACGGTACAATCAGTGAAGCCGACGACGCCAGGGTCGCAAATCTCATCGACACACACGAGGAGATTGCCTTAATGTGGCGAGCCCTAAAACAGAGCTACATGACCCCCGGAGAAGAAACCTTCTGGCAGGAGATAGACGAAAACGCTGCCTGGAATAACGTCAAAAGCCAGCTCACCATACGTTCCCGAAGGGTCAAAATGAACCGTACACTGATGATGGCAGCAGCCATCACCGTATTGGTAGCCCTGGCCATCAGTGCCATCTGGCGCTCCGGGATCTGGCAGAAAGATACCGCTCCGCTGGTAGCCACCAATAAGACGGTGAATAACGCGCCAGGTCTGCAATTACAACTAGCAAATGGTACAACTGTCGCCCTGCCATACAATCAACCCCGTCAGCAGATAACAGCGGGCGATGTACAGCTCAGCGCCGGTGCCAAACAGCTTCGGTACGACGCCAATACAAAAACAGGAGAAGGGTTCAATACACTGACCGTTCCCCCTAAAATGGATTATAAACTCGCCCTCTCAGATGGTACGGAAGTATGGCTGAATGCCACCTCCAAACTCCGCTTCCCCTTTGCCTTCAATGGCGATAAAAGGGAAGTATACCTGGAAGGTGAAGGCTACTTCAACGTAGCGAAAAATGACGGGCAGCCATTCATCGTGCACACTGCCCACACAGATATCACAGTACTCGGTACTACCTTCAATGTCAATGCGTACAACGAAGAGGTAACTACCACCTCCCTGGTGACAGGGAAGGTGCTCACCAGATCCGGTGACAAGGAAGTAACCTTAAAACCCGGCCAGGAGGTAGCTTTCAATGCCAACAACAAATTCAGCGTAGACAACTTCGACACCGATGAAGTATTGGCATGGATGCGCGGCCTCTACGTCTTCCACAACACCTCTTTGGAACACATCGCTGCTGTTATAGAGCGGTGGTACGGGGTGAAAGTAGTATTCGACGACCCGTCCCTCGCTGGCAGGAAATTTACTGGCGGACTGGAAAAATTACAGACCCTCGATTACTTCCTCGAAACACTTCAGATCATTGGAGATGTAGATCATTACTACGACAAAGATGTATTGCACCTTAAATTGAAGAAATAATTGTTTGCCAGACAATTATAGATACAGTTAAAATAAAAGGTAGTCACTCATTTTCGACTTATACCGCCGGCCAATGGCCATCTATTCCATCGCCGATCTTTGATGCTACGGGCATCAGCGATCGGCTGATTTTTTTGGGAATAAATGCAAAATGAGTCAATACCAATAATGCTAACTCAGGATCCGGTACTGCTGTTGCAGATTACGGATGGCATACTTAATCAGGGAGTTGTGCCCTGTAAGGTTCAGCTTTTTGGAGATGTTGTGTCGGTGGTTCTCTACAGTTTTGATACTGATGTTGAGTGCCTGTGCAATCTCTTTTGTGCTCAATCCTTCTGCGATCATCTGCATGATGCGCAGTTCTGTCTTACTCAGTTTGCTGTGTATCTCCGGGGCAACTACCGGCATCGACACAATAGTCGTATGCTTCTTCTCCCGCTGTTGCAGGTTGAAAACCGTAAACCTTGTGATCCTCGATTTGATACTCATGAGCAGCTCTTTGCTCTTGAATGGCTTGGTCAGAAAATCGTCTGCACCCAGGTTCATACCCATGCGCATGTCTTCCTTACCCTCTTTACCACTGATCAGAATAAAGGGCAGATGCTGCAGTGTGGGGTCATTTCGCAGTTCCATGAGAAAATGGTAGCCACTGCCACCTCTCAGTTTCACGCCACATACTATGAGGTCTGGTTTAAACTGACGGCTCATGTACATCCCTTCTTCAGGGGTCGTACTGGTAATGAGATCGTAGTTGTGTAGGGTTAGCAGCTGCTGGATTTTGCGGATTAAAGCAGTGTCTTCCTCTAAGAGTAAAATTTTATAGATCGGTGCTTTCATTCAATTTGGTTTGAGCTAGTTTATACGTTCTCGTTAGGCCCATATTCTCTGCATTATGGCCTTTGTGTTCGCTAGTTCTCATTAGAACGCATATATCCTGCTGACGTGGTTTAACGGAATTGGCTGATACCACTTTTTGATTGAACAAAATAGCCCGCTGATTGAACAAAATTCCCCTCTCTGATTGGTGAAAGCGATGAATAATAGTTGGTTCCTTTCTCCAAAGTTGCAGGTAATGTACTAATGACCATACTCATGTTTTTTTAGTCTAATAATAATGTCTTTTTCCTTGTGGGGTTTTTCAAGAAGATAGGTGTGGGTTCCAACTGCTGACCTGCACGTAAATATGCGTCAAATAACGGCCCCTTATGTGGGTTCAGCTGTGGTCGGTGCTTAAAATAAGTGTTAGCACCTAGAAATATGTGTGTCCTTACTCATTTTATAAAAAAGCATGCCAATAAATATAGTCGTGACGCCAACAATTAGTCATCTTTACACTAGCAAATGCATAACGCATTTAAAACTAGTTATATTCAGTGTAAAAATTAATATCAATAAGGTATAAAATTTATGTCTGATTACGTTGTATTAATTTTCGAAATGATGTAAATGTACAAGGAAAAGAATATAACCAGCATTATTACAGGAGAGCCATATCCATAATAAAGCCAAACTCTCGCTAAGCCTTGGTATGCGATTCTGGTACCAGGGCACCTGCGATAGATTTGGGGAACCTAAGGCAGCAATGCCCCTGTTTCCCTTTATACCAGGCTCTGCACACAAACTGTTGTATATCATTAATACACAGGTTTTCATAGGATAGATAACTAAATTGCCGCCCATTCCTGGGCGGCCTTTTGTTTTTATGCGGGATATTACCGCTATCGGTATTTTTTACAGGGCCTAATCACCAGTATTTCAATGCTTACCGGCTTATAACAAACCACTGCCCATTCCATTCCCTCGTTATGCCTGTCTTTCCCCCAAAAATTACCATTCCTGCCGCCCCCTTTCTTTTATTTAAATAATTGCTTAGTTTTATTCCTCAGGTCTTCAGACCCTTCTAACTGCAATGTATATACTATTAACTTAAAAATTCCATGGAACAATCCAATCACTCTCCCCGGAGAAAGTTTCTTCGCAACTTATCTCTTGGAACCCTGGCCGCTGCTGCCTTGCCTGACCTTTCCTTCGCTGCTGCATATAGTGAAAGCGCCAAAAAAATCACCCTGAAAAAGGACGCTGTTATCCTGTTCCAGGGTGATTCTATCACCGATGCCGGCCGTAAAAGAGATCATGACGAAGCCAATCATGGCGGTGCACTCGGTACCGGGTACGCATTCCTCGCCGCCGCCGCTTTATTAAAACAATTCCCTGACCGGAACCTGAAAATCTATAACAGGGGGATCAGTGGGAATAAAGTATACCAGCTGGCAGAACGCTGGGATAACGACTGCCTCAACATACAGCCGGATGTACTCAGCATTCTCATTGGGGTGAATGACTATTGGCATACCCTGACTGGTAACTATACCGGTACCATTAAAACCTATAAGGATGACTTTATTGCCCTCCTGGACCGCACTAAACAAAAATTACCGAATGTACAGCTGATTATCGGAGAGCCTTTCGCAGTGAACCATGTGAAGGCTGTAGATGATAAATGGTTCCCGGCTTTTAATGATTATCGTGCAGCTGCAAAGGAGATAGCAGGGAAGTATAATGCCATCTTTATTCCTTACCAGGATATATTTGATAAGGCACAGCAATCTGCGCCCGGGAGCTACTGGACAGGAGATGGGGTGCATCCCAGCCTGGCAGGTGCAGAGCTGATGGCAAGTAGCTGGTTAAATAGTGTTAAATGAGCACTTAAAAATAAAATAACCTCCTGAGAATCGCTTAAACGGCTACCACTCTCCATCCGAATTGCACTTATCACTTTTAAAAGAAAGTAATCAATATGCAAAAAGGCACCGGCTTTGGCCCGTGCCTTTTATTTTTTAAGAATATTTGTTTATCCTGGAAGCAACGCCCATCTATCTTTTCAATAACCTCACCCTATTGTATTCGTAATTCATACGTGCGATATGAAGCACTGAAATACCTTGCGGACATTCAACCTGACAGGCTTCCGTATTCGAACAATGCCCAAAACCTTCCTCATCCATTTGTTGTATCATATTGACTACACGTGTAGCACGTTCTTCCTGCCCTTGGGGCAGGATTGATAACTGTGCGATCTTGGCAGCCGTAAAAAGAACGGCGCTTCCATTCTTACATGTTGCTACACAGGCGCCGCAACCGATGCAGGTAGCAGCGTCAAAGGCAGCTTCAGTGATCTGATGAGTCACACGTGTTGTGTTAGCCTCCGGTGCCTGTCCGGTATTAACCGAAATGAATCCTCCGGAAGATATAATACGATCAAACGCGCTTCTGTCTACTTTCAGGTCCTTTCTTACCGGGAAGGCTTCTGTACGAAAAGGTTCGATAAGAATATTTTCCCCATCTTTAAACTCACGCATATGCAACTGGCAAGTGGTGATATTTTTCAATGGGCCGTGCGCAATGCCGTTGATCATCACGCCGCATTGCCCGCAGATCCCTTCACGACAATCATGATCAAACTCCACAGGGTCTCCGCCTGTCAGGATCAGTGTTTCATTCAGATGGTCCAACATTTCCAGAAAGGACATATGTGGATTGATATTGTCTATGGTATAATCAGCTAATTTCCCTTCGGAATCAGCGTCTTTTTGTCTCCATATCTTAAGATGTAGTTTCATCTCTGTTTATTTGTAACTGCGTACAGTTGGTTTAATGGTTTCAAAAATCAAGGGCTCTTTATGAAGGATGGGTGCGGCATTTTTTCCATTCCATTCCCAGGCTGAGATAAACTGGAATTCTGCATCATTACGCCTGGCTTCTCCGTCAGCTGTCTGGTATTCTTCTCTGAAATGTGCCCCACACGATTCGTTGCGTGTAAAGGCATCATAACACATCAGTTCACCCAGTTCCAGGTAATCTGCCACACGACCAGCTTTTTCCAGCTCACTGTTCATCTGGTCCCCGTTACCCGGCACGCTGACGTTCTTATAAAAATCCTGTCGTAATGCACCAATTTGCTCAATGGCCAGTTTAAGTCCCTGCTCAGTACGTGCCAGACCACAATACTCGTATAATATCTTACCCAGGGTCCTGTGATAATCATCCACTGTGCGATTCCCTTTGATGTCGATCAATTGCCGGATTTGACTTCTTACCTGGTCTTCCGCCTCCTGAAAGGCAGGGTGTTGCGTACTGATCTTACCTGTTTTTACTTCATCAGCCAGGTAATTAGATATAGTATAAGGTGCAATGAAATAACCGTCAACCGAAGCCTGTAAAAGGGAGTTCGCACCTAACCTATTGGCCCCATGATCAGCAAAATTTGCTTCCCCCAGTGCAAAAAGTCCCGGTATTGTAGTCATCAACTCATAATCTACCCAAAGCCCTCCCATTGAAAAATGAGCGGATGGAGAAATCATCATCGGTTCCTGATAGGCATCATATCCCGTAATTTTAAGGTACATCTCAAAGAGATTACCGTATTTCTCACGGATCTTTTCCTGCCCCTGTTCCTGGATAGACCTGGCAAAATCCAGGTACACGGCATTTTTCAAAGGTCCTATACCAAAGCCTGCATCTATCCGCTCTTTTGCAGCACGTGAGGAGATATCCCTCGGCGCAAGGTTACCAAAAGCAGGATATCTTCTTTCCAGGTAATAATCCCTTTCTTCTTCCGGAATATCATTGGGCTTTCGTGGATCATTCGCCTTCAGCGGTACCCAGATACGTCCGTCATTACGTAAAGATTCAGACATTAATGTCAGTTTGGATTGATAGTCGCCTGATTGCGGAAGTGAGGTAGGATGAATTTGTATCCAACTTGGGCTTGCCATAAGCGATCCTTTTTTGTGAGCTCTCCAGATAGCCGAACCATTGCATCCCATGGCGAGCGTGGAAAGGAAATAAATCTTCCCATAGCCTCCCGTAGCTAGTACTACTGCATGGGCGGCATGCCGCTCAATCTCTCCCGTATCCAGATTACGGACGATGACGCCCCTGGCTTTCCCATCTATCAGGACCACGTCAAGCATTTCATGCCTTGCATAAAGTTTCACGGTTCCTTTACCTACCTGCCGCATCAGTGCCTGATAAGCGCCCAGCAGGAGCTGTTGTCCCGTTTGTCCTCTCGAATAGAATGTCCTGCTAACCTGTACTCCTCCAAAAGACCGGTTATTGAGATAGCCACCGTATTCCCTGCCAAAGGGCACACCCTGGGCCACAGCCTGATCAATGAGGTTGACAGAACACTCCGCCATCCGGTATACATTGGCTTCCCTGGATCTGAAATCACCACCCTTTATGGTATCTGCAAACATTCTGTAAATACTGTCACCATCATTTTTATAGTTCTTTGCAGCATTCACACCTCCCTGGGCAGCTACTGAATGTGCTCTTCTTGGCGTATCCTGGAAACAAAACGATGAAACGTTATATCCCATCTCTCCCAGGGAAGCAGCCACGGAGCTTCCGGCTAGCCCTGTACCAATTATGATGACTTCCAGTTTCTTCCGGTTCGCCGGGTTTACAAGTTTGGCTGTTCTCTTATACGCAGACCATTTGTCCTGCAAAGGGCCTTCCGGTATTTTAGCATCCAATCTCATAACAAAGTGAATTTAATGGGTAAAATAAATGTACAGGGGTATTAATGCGAATCCTCCGCAAATCACTATTGCATACGTAACACCTGCCTTCTGTAACCATTTTACATACCTGGGATGATAAATGCCCAACGTACGCATGGCGCTGTGCACCCCGTGCGCCAGGTGATAAAACAATGCAACCATCGACACAACATATATTATCACTATCCACCATTGTTGAAATGTTGTAATTACCAGTGTGTATAGATCTTTATTACCGTCTTTGTCCAGCTCAAGTGCGCCGAACTTGTAATAGTACCAGAAGTTTTGAAAGTGCAGTACCAGGAAAAGCAGGATAACAAAACCCAGTATCCCCATGTTCCTGCTATACCATTTGCTCGCCCTGCCACGTCTGTCAGTCTGGTATGCTCCTCCCGACTTTCTGTTTTGAAACGTTATGAACAATGCGTCCACGGCATGTGCAATGATACAGCTGTAAAGCCCGTAGGAAACAATCTTAATGAATATGTTGCCCGATAGAAAATGCGAGTACGCATTAAAGTTATGCTGTGCTGTTTCCGGGGGTAAAAAAAGCTGCAAATTCCCCAAAAAGTGGATGACCAGAAAAAAGCAAAGGAATAGCCCGGTCAGGCACATGATGATCTTCCTTGTTACAGTATTCATAATCTGTCTTTTTATGACTTAATCCCGACTGACTGCTATTAATAATAACCAATCAGCTTCATCCATCCGCCTCCGACGGCCATATAGATGAATAGTAAAACCAACCCAATTTCCAGACCGTGCAGCCACCAGGATTTAAGGTCTACATAACCGCTGCCGAAAAAGACCGGCGCAGGTCCGTGTCCATAATGAGTAAGTACCCCATATATAGAACCCAAAAAGCCTAGCATCATCGCCAACAACATGGGCGGGATACCGACGGAAATACCCACAGTTAACAGTGCGGCATACATGGCTGCCACATGTGCGGTAGCGCTGGCGAAAATATAGTGACTAAAAAAATAAACCGCAATGATCACAGGGAATGCAATGCCCCAGGATAAACCACCAATATAGGTTTTGACTAACTCACTAAACCATCCGATAAATCCTAAATCGTTCAGTGAGCTTGCCATCATTACTAAAACTGCAAACCAGACAATGGTATCCCAAGCGCCTTTTTCACCCTTGATATCTTCCCAGGTAAGTACAGATGTGAGCAAGAGCAATGAAAGCCCAATAAAGGCCGTAGTGGTAGCATCTATTTTGAACATGTCGCCGGTAATCCACAAAGCCAGCAGTACAAAAAAAGCAACCAACATCAACCATTCATTTTTAGTCATAGGCCCCATCTCCTTCAACTTTTCGGTAGCCATGGCAGGTGCGTCCTGTGTTCTTTTCAGTTCCGGTGGATATAATTTATACAGCACCAAAGGCACCAGGATGAAAGCGACTATGCCAGGAACAAAGCCGGCGACCGCCCAGGACATCCAGGAAATATCGATACCCAAATTAGCCGCAAACTTCTGACACATGGGATTACTGGCTGTGCCGGTAAGAAACATGGAAGAAGCTATGAGGTTCATGTAATAACTGTTCAATGTCAGGAACGAACCCAATTTTCTGTGTGTTTCTGGTTTATCAGGTAATGACCCGAAATTCATTGCCATGGATTTCATGATCGGGTAGATGATGCCACCCCCCCTGGCAGTATTACTGGGAATAGCAGGGGCCAGGCAAAGATCTGCCAACCCCAGTCCGTAAGCCAGACCAAGAGACGTTTTACCAAAAACTTTGATAAAAAGGAATGCAATACGATTACCTAACCCGGTTTTGATAAAACCTCTTGCAATAAAAAAAGAAATTCCGATCAGCCAGATCACTTTATCACCAAATCCCTTCAGGGCCAGCGTAATGGATTTGCCGGCTTCTCCAGGAGCCAGCACCTGCGTAACGGCGGTGAGTCCAAGAGCGATCATACACATAGTACCCATAGGGGCCGCTTTTAATATAATGCCAAATATGGTTGAGATGAATATTGCGAAAAGATGCCATGCCTCTGGTTTAACTCCATGAGGGGCGGGAATATACCAGATAATCACACCGATTACCAGGGTAATTATAGCGTTCTTTAGATTAATTTCTTTCATGGTGCACTGTTTTTATAATATGGTTGATATGGTAGACTGTAGTACTAGAACCTGCTTTGCAACTGGAGTATAAGCGTATTGCTGTTATGTTCTGTTGTATTATCTGTTTCCTTCTTATATCTTTCCATTATCAGGCCCAGTTGTATTCTGGCATCATAGTTCTTCAGGAAGCCGAAACTGATCATTGGCGTGAAGCTATGTCTTGGAAGAGGATCCAGTTTGTAATTGACATCCATATATTCGTACCGGATGGAACACTCAATTGAACTAAGATTTTTATAATTGATATCATATCGCATATTGGGCAGAAAATAAACCGCCCGCATCATATAGTCGCCTACATGGCTTGCCCGATCTGCTTCCTTAAGGGCAAAATACATTACATGATTGACTCCCTGTTTGGCTTCGGCCTGCATATCAAGGCCCCACTTTTCGTTGAACTTTATGTTTCCTGTTAAATCAATACCCAGGGCATGTACATCTTTCCGGTATACCTTGCCATATCCGCCGTTTAAGCCCAGCTTTATCCCGTTCTTTGGAAACAGATTAAATACTAACCTGGACATCAGCTGTTTCCCGTTGTCTTTGTCCTTTGGCTGGTTTCTGCCATTCCCGTTGACGATAGCAATGGAATACTGTGTGCCTAATGGCCCAATTTTAATATCTCCCATAATAGCTGCCCCTTCCTGGAAACTGGTCCAGCCATTTTTTGCAAATTCGTAGTATTGATTGGAATAGTCCATGGATTTGATCACATCAACCGGGTAGGTTTCCTCTATACCAAACCATGGTCTGAATTGTCCAAAAACCAGATTAAGTCCGGGACTAAAGCTGTATTTCATGTAGGCGTTTTCCAGCACCTTGTATTTCGGGTCTGATTTAAAGTCGGCCAGGTTAGCCAGTACAACCACCTCTGTGCGTTTGGTCAATTTTACCTGTACTTGTAGACGTACACGTTTCAGATCAAAATCGTTACCCGTGTATTCATCATCAGAATGATGTAAACCATCTATGTCTACATGGTTTGTCAGTGAAGCTATATAACGTGCCTGTAATAAGCCTCTGAACTGGAATTGAGGGTATTTCTCCTTAGGCTTTTCTTTATTAACTTTAACACTATCCTTACTAATTTTAATACTATCGGGTTGTTGTGCAAAAGCTGGAACAACACAGGCCACCGTAAATAGTAGCGCCAAAATTTTCATTTTCACTGTTCTCATGACAAAAGATTTTATGGTTGATGACGCGCTCCGGAAATTGTATTAAAGCTAATACGCAACGAAACAGGAAAATAGGACCATCATCATACCTGAACAGGATGAAAATCAGTTTTGTAGCCTCTTCTTATAGCAAAAAAAACGGGATGCATCAAAACTATGATACATCCCGTTTTTATCCGGGTACCTGGTGAAGACAGGTCATCATTCAGGCAATTATCAGGAGGTTCCTGTATTTTCGGAATTTTTGTTAACAGTTGTCCGCCCCCCCCTGAAATGCCGTTTCTCAGTACATCAACTTATACACCACCGGCGTCACCACTCTCGACAACAACGTTGAACTAATTAAACCGCCAATCAACACTATCGCCAGCGGGGCAATCAACGGATTCGTACTGATCGCTATCGGTATCAACCCCCCAATCGCCGTCAAAGAAGTCAGCACAATCGGTAAGAACCTGATCTCACCCGCCTCCCGGATCGCTTCATCCAGGGATTTCCCCTGCTCTCTCAACTGATTCGTAAAATCTACCAACAGGATCGTATTCTTCACCTCAATCCCCGCCAGGGCAATCATACCAATAATCGCGACAAAGGACAATGAATTATCCGTCATCCATAACGCAACCGCCGCTCCAACAACCCCCAATGGTATCACGGACAGCACCACAAACGTACTCTTGAAGGTCCTGAACTCCAATATCAACACAGCGATAAACATAAACACCGTCAGGATAATAATACTGGTAAAGTCTCCAAATGAATCCTTCCTTGATTCAATCTCACCACCCATCTCATAAGAATACCCCTTCGCCATATTCATCGCATCCATCTTCGCAATCACATCATTCAGCACCTTATCCACCAATACCCCCTTATCTACAAAAGCTGTCACCGATACCACTCTTCTCTTCTCCTGGTGACTGATACTGATAGGAGAGTTCTCCATTTTCAAATCTGCCACCTGGCTCAAAGGAATCGGTTTCCCATCATTGGTATTTACATAAAGACTATTGAACACGTCCATCGTCGGTCTGCCACTCTTATTCCTCGTCAGCAAAATGTCGTAATCATTATCATTATTATCTGCATAGTGCCCCAGGTTCAAACCAGCTACCGCCAGTCTCACCGTACGATCTATATTCAGACTTGGAATTCCCAGCTGCTGCGCCTTCTCCTTATTGATCTCCACCCGGATATCACTCTTCAGCAACTTCACCGGGTTGTCTACATAAATCGTTCCCGGGGTCTTCCGCAGCACTTCTTCTGCCCGGCCAGCCAATGTTCTCAGTGAATCCAGGTTGTCGCCAAACAACCGGATCTCAACCGGTGCCGGTAAGGCAGGTCCCTGCTCAAAATTCTTTACCTCTACCTTCGCCCCCGGGTATGGTGTCCACAGCTGCCGCAATTTGTCTATCAGCACTAATTTTTTGTCAGGAGAGGTTTCCGGTTTCAACTGTACAAATATCTGTGCATAGTCACTTCTTTCATGCTCCTGTATAATATTATAATACACCCTTGGATTCCCCCTGCCTATATTCGTAGAGAAATACTGTATGTCCTTCTCCGCCTTCAATACTTTCTCTATTTCTAATGCTATTTTTTGTGTATACGGCAGGTTAGATTGTGCCGGCGTTGTAATATTAATCAGGAACTGTGGCTTTTCAGAAGCCGGGAATAAGCTAAACCCTATTATTTTGAAGAGGTAAATAGAACCGCCAAAAATGATCACTGTCGCCACAATAGTTATTACCGGACGCTTTAATGCACCATCCAGTAACTTGCTGTAACTCCCATGGATCAGGCGTTTCAGCGCACGCATAAAGATATTACCATCCGGATGGCCACTGTGCGTCTTCAGCAATTTGCTGCTTAAAAACGGAATGATCGTCAATGATACAACCATAGAAGCCAGTACACTAAATATCACCGCCAGCGGTAACCCCCGGATAAAGTCGCCCGAACCTTCCGGCATAAATACCAGCGGCATAAATGCAATGATCAGCGCAGCCGTACAACCAACCACCGCCAGGCCAATCTGTTTAGTCGCCTTCAGCGTCGCATCCATCCTGTTATGCCCCTCCAGCATCCATCGCTCAATATTTTCCACCACCACAATACTATCATCCACCAGCAACCCTAACGCTACCACCAAACCCACTATACTCAACTGGTTCAGGTTATACCCAAATACATTCAGCAGGATAATACCAATAGACAAAGACAACGGAATTGAGATCATCACAATCAGCGCCGGCCTGAAACCCAGTGGGAGCAAGGTGATCGCTACCAGCAGGATCGCAATGATAAAGTCTTCTCCCAATCCACTCAATCGTCTGTTCACATTTTCCGCCTGATCAAAGTTATGCACCAGGTCAATATTGGCCGGCAACGTCTTCCTGAACTGCGCGATTACCGGGCCATATACCTTTTCCGTCTTACTGATATTTTCCCCTTCTTTCTGTGCCGCTACCAGGAATACACAACGGTGCGCATTCAGGCGCGTAGAGTAAGTGTCATCATTAAAACCATAGTATATATTCGCAATATCTTTCAGGAAAATATTCTTATTGTTGTTCACATTGATCACAGTATTCCTGATTTCATCCAGCGATTTATAACTACCACTGCTCTTGATATTGTATGTACGGTTACCTGCATCGATGCTACCACCGGGAATGTTCGCCATCTCTCCCTGCAAACTACTGATCACACTATTGACTGAAATACCCATCTGTGCAATCTTCTCCATCTGCAGTTCAATGCGCACCTGCCTGTCGGGCACCCCGTGGATCTCCACATTCTTCAGCTCTTTCAGCCTTTCCAGTTCATCCTGCAATTTCTCCGCATAGTATTGCAGTTTGTCCATAGGGGCATTCTCAGATACCAGACCCAATTGCAGAATATTCACGTCGCTGGGCTGAAACCGCATCACGTCAATGCGTATATTTTCAGGCAGCTCCCCACGTTTTCCATTTACCACCCGCAGCACTTCCTGGTACTTCTCATTCACATCGCTGCTATATTTATATTCTACCCTGATCACGGCCAAACCATCGCCAATAGTGGTACGCAGCCTTTTTACATTCTCCTGTGCATACAGCTCTTTTTCCAAAGGATCCACTACCAGGTCTTCCATATCCTTGGGACTCGTACCGGGATACACTACGATCACAGAGTAAGTAGGAGCATGCATTTCCGGGTCTTCGGAACGGGGCATATTGAAGATGGTCGTGATGCCCAGTGTAATGATCATGATAAAGATCACCAGGGTGAACTGGTAATTCTTTACCGCATATGTTGAAATTTTCATGTGCTGATTGTTGAAACGATTAAACTTATTTTACACTGATCGGGCTGCCATCAGTGAGATAAGCACTGCCGGAAATAATAAGCGCAGGGGCATTTTCCAGGCCTTTGGTAATGATCACCTGATCTTTTTCCATACCGCCGATGGTCACAGTAACTTTATGGGCAGTTTTGTTATCGGTCGTAATAAATACATAACCGGTGCTGCCGTCGCCTTCCATCAGCGCATCGTAAGGGATCGCCCATGGGCCACCTTTTGAGTCGGTACCTGCCACCTTATCGGAGGCAGCAGCAACCGTTTTAATATTACCTCCTGGTTCAATCACCGCCTTTCCGAACATCCCATAAGCAATCGTTCCCGGCTTCACCCCATTCAATCTTATATCCGCTTTAAACGTCCCGCTGCTCTGATTCACCCCTTCCGCCTTCCGTACGACCGTTCCCTCAAAAGTTTTTCCTGCCACCGATTCGATCTCCACTGTTGCCTTGTCCTGTGGCTGAATTGCTGCCCACTGCTTATTACTCAGGTCTACGCGGAGTAACCAGTTGCCCGATTGTGCACCATTCGTTTCGAAAATAGCCGTACCGGGTTGCACCAGCTGTCCTTCATTCGCCAGTTTGCGCAATACATATCCATTAGAAGTTGCGCGGATCTGGGCATGACTACGGTTAAACTCCGCAGATTTATATTGCTCTTCTGCTATGCTCATTCCCGTCTTCGCATTCTGCAATTGTTCCAGTGTCGCTACGCTATCCTGGTATAGGTGCAGCACTCTGTTATAATCTCGTTGTGCTTTTTCAAATCCCAGTTGCGCTTGTGTTACCTGCGCATTGATCTCTGTAGGGTTGAGGGTAGCGAGCAACTGCCCCGTCCTGATAGCATCCCCTTCTTTCACCAGCAGGCTTTGAATGATGCCTCCGACTTTAAAAGAAAGCATGGTTTCGTCGTCAGTGGTAAATTGTCCGGATACAGCAATAGAAGCGGTGCCTGCGCTCTGCCCATTCAATGGCAGCAGTTTTACGGGAATGACTTCAGTAGCGGTTTTGTTTTCAGCCGCTTTGTTGTCTCCACAAGAGGCAACGAAAACTGTGAGCACTGGGAGCAATAAGAGGGCGTGAATAGTTTTCATATTTTGGCGTTTAATATTGTTATTGTAACTGGTAAGCAGCGGCCTGCAACTCAATGTCGGCCATGGTTGTTTGTACACCTGCAAAGGCAACAGCCACCTGCAGACGGGCATTTGTCAATTGATTCTGTGCATCCAGCAGTTCCAGGTAAAGGAGCTGACCGGCTTTATATACTTTAAACTGATCGCGGTAATACTTTTCAGAAAGGCCCAACTGTGTTTGTGCATTCCGGTAATTAGCCACCGCTGTATGATAGTTGTTGTAAGCAGTAGTCAGTGCAAACTGAAGTGCGCTATATGTTTCAGAATAAGCAGCATCTGCTGTCTTTATTTCCATCGCTGCCTGCTGTGCTTTGTGCTTTTGCTGACCAGCAGTGAAGATGTCCCACTGCAGGTGCACGCCCCACAGATAGTACCGGCTCTTATTATCCACCGCCCAGTTAAAACCCTGTGAACCCAGATCCAGGAAGGTGCTGAGTTTTGGCACCAGGTAGGCACTGGATTGCCTGTATTGCAGCGTGGCAATTTTCTTTTGCTGTTCCAGTTGTGTTAGTTCCTCTCTCTTCGTGATGGTGCCTGTATCGGCAACCGGCAGGAGGGAAGCGGCAGCAAAAGTGGTGCTATCCAGCAGGATGGTATCATTCAGGGGTTTGTTAAGCAGGAAATTGAAATATGCCTTTGCTAAGGTGCGTTGATTTTCGGCACTGGTGATGTTAGTAATGATTTTCTGTTGTTCTGCCTGAGAGCGGGTCAGGGCGGTAGTATTCGTCACACCGTTTGCAATAAAACTCTTATTCACCCGGATGTTTTCATCCACCAGCAGCATCGCTGCATTGTAGATCTCCACCACGCGGCAGCTTTGGTAATACTGGTAGTAAGCGGTTTTAAGATCCTTCACCAGTTTGCGTTTGTACACATTCACAGCAGCTTGTTGCAGGGAAATGTTTTCCTTGCGGATCTTATTCGCATACCAGATTTCTGTGTTGATGAGTGGGAGAGTGGTGTGTAACTTAGCGTCGTAGAAGTTATCAGGGTTCAGAAGTACGGACTGATTTTTCAGTTGGGGGAAATTGTTCGTTCCGGTTAACTGATTCAGGCTCGAGTACACATTATTCAGCAGATCTCCGATCGGGATGTCGATGGTACGTCCTCCATCCGCCCGGGTATAATCCCCTATCAGGCTCACACTGGGATAAAAGAGCGATCTGGCTTCCTGTAGGGCGTACAGCGACTTATCAAATTGGAAGTTGCGCTGTTGCAACCCCTGATTACGGGAAAAGGCTTCCCGGATGTAGTGTTCAAGCAGCGTATCCTGGGCAGACAGGCGGAAAGATGCACCCAGTATAGCTACTATGAACAAAAGTCTTTTTTTAATGCGTGTTGACATAATGAACACTGTTTAGTAAAGTGGTATAAAAAAAGACACATTGAGTGTCAGTGAAAAAGAGTGGATAGTATGCCTGTGTCAACTATAAAATTGACACAGACAAGTTATTGCTGAATTATTTGTAAAAACTGCTGTAATGCTGATTGGACAAGGTCTGCCTGTTCATCTTCATTCATTCTCGTCACCTTCATGCGTCCACGTATAGTGAGGGCGATAATACCATGACCTAATCCCCATAAGATCATACCTGCCTGTACCGGATCTGAGAAGCGGAGATGATCTTTGGCTGCACCTACGGTATCCAGCAGGAACTGAAAAGCCCCGTGACAGTTTTCCCAGAATTCATCTTCCTGTACGGCTTTCATGGGAGAGCGCAGGATGAACATCAGGTCATACAGGTCAGGATTGGCAATGCCGTATTCGATATATGCTTTCAGCAGTTGCCGCAGGCGTTCCATAGGATCGGCCGAAATAGCATGTTGCTGGAAATAAGCATGCAAGTGATCGAACGCTTCCCGCTGTATTTCGTAAAACAAATCATCTTTATCCTTGTAATACAAATAGATTGTAGCTGGAGAGTACTCAATCTTTTCGGCTATGTTCCGGATCGACGTCTTTTCATATCCATCTTTAATAAACATATCCATCGCAGCGCCGATAATCAGCTTCCGCATCTCCTGCTTTTCTCTTTCTTTACGATCCGAAATGCCCATTTTTAATTTCTTTACGATGCAAACTTACTGAACACTGTTTAGTAAAACAAAAAATATTTCTTCCGGACAGCAAAAATTCTTCCTGGATGCAGGTTCAACCTATCCCCAACGAAATATTCTTCCTGCGTTGAAAGAAAACGAAGAATATTTCGCTGGAAATATTTGGAAATAAAGAATAAACCACCTTACCTTTGCAACAGTTCTTTAAGATACCTTATCAAGAAAGGCAGAGGGAAATGGCCCTGCGAAGCCTTAGCAACCATCTTGTTCCACCAGACAGGAAAGGTGCTACATCCATCCCGGATCCACTCCGGGAAAGATAAGTCAGTAGATTTGATCGATATTACTTAATATACTTCCAAACTCACCTGACTATCCAGGTGAGTTTTTTTATGCCCATTCCTTTCTGATAAGCTTCCACAAGAACCCTGTTTAATCAATTTCATCATCAACTAAAAAACAAACCGATGAGTAACATCACCAACCTCCTCCATTCTATTCCGGTAGATCCATTGACAGGTGCTATTGCTGTTCCTATCTACCAAACCTCCACCTTCGTGCAGGAAGCTCCCGGTGTAAACAAAGGTTACGACTATGCCCGTACTAACAATCCCACCCGTGAAATTTTAGAAAAGATCGTAGCTGGCCTGGAAGGCGGCAGCACCGGTATTGCATTCAGCAGTGGCCTCGCGGCCATCGATGCCGTACTGAAACTCCTCCAATCCGGGGACGAGATCATTGCCGTAGACGATATTTACGGGGGCGCCTTCCGCCTGTTCGACAAAGTATACAGGAAGTTCGGCATCAAAGTCACTTACGTAGACACCAGCGATACACAGAACATACTGGATGCCCTCACACCCGCCACAAAACTCATCTGGCTGGAAACACCCACCAATCCGACATTAAAAATTTCAGATATCGGGGCCATCGCAAAAATTGCCAAAGCCCACCAGGTGCTCTTTGCCGTTGACAATACTTTCGGCACCCCCGTATTACAGCAACCACTGGCCCTGGGTGCCGATATTGTGATACACAGTGCCACCAAATACCTGGGTGGCCACAGTGACCTGATTGCGGGCCTGGTCATCACCAAAGAACCTGCCCTGGGTGCAGAAATTAAATTCTACCAGAATGCCTGTGGCGCTATCCTGTCTCCATTCGACAGCTTCCTGCTCATTCGTGGTATCGAGACCGTTCACCTGCGGGTACGCCAGCATTGTGCCAACGCAAAAGAGATTGCCTTATTCCTGGAACAGCATCCGCTGGTGGACAAAGTATTTTACCCCGGCCTTTCATCACATCCGCACCACGACATTGCCAAAAAGCAGTCTAAAGGTTTCGGTGGCATCGTGTCTTTTACCCTGAAAACAGATACTGAGGCAGCTGCCCAGCAATTTGTGACCAGCACAAAGTATTTCAAACTCGCTGAAAGCCTTGGAGGTGTTAAAAGTTTGTTATGTCATCCGGCGGCGATGACCCACAAATCCATCCCGGACGAAAAGCGGAGAGCCGCCGGTGTCGCGGATAGCCTCATCCGTTTGAGCGTTGGCCTGGAAGAACCGGCCGACCTGCTGGCGGACCTTGCACATGCCTTTCATCAAATTAAACCAGCAGCGGTCGCAATTTTTAACTGATAGTTCGTAGTTTGCAATATTGCAAACCATACTGAATGAAGAATTATCTGTTGTTGACCATAGGGGTCGTTTGTCAAAGTTGCTTACTTTTTGCGCAGCAAGGCTCCCTGACGGTGCTGAAAGATATCACACTCATAGACGGCAGCGGCGCCCCCGTACGCCAGCATGCAAATATGGTGATCCAGGCAGATAAAGTGGTGTCATTTCCTGATACCAGGCACCTGCCCAAAAACGCCAGGCGCATTAACATGAACGGTAAAACGGTCATGCCGCTGCTGATCAATGCTCACGGGCATCTCGGACTCATAAAAGGAAATACGGCGACCGCCAACAATTACACGGACGAAAATGTGAGGCGGCAGCTGGAACAATATCTTCACTACGGCATCGGCGCCGTTTTGAGCATGGGCACAGATCAGCCATTGATCTGGCCACTTCGTGATTCCTCACAAAAAGGGACCATTCCCGGTGCCACAATCTACACCGCCGGTTACGGCTTTGGAGCTAACGGTGGCGTACCTCCGGGTGCATTTGGCAAACATATTCAACGCCCGCTCACGCCGGAAGCGGCAACAGCTGCCATGGAACAACTGGCGGCACTCCATCCCGATTTTGTAAAGATCTGGGTGGATGGCAATCCGAAAGTAACCCCCGATACCTACAATGCCATCATCCAATCCGCGCATGCCCACGGTATCAAAGTAGCCGCCCACGTGTATTACCTGGAAGATGCACGGAGTCTGGTAGCGGCTGGCATCGATCTGCTGGCCCATAGTATCAGGGACCAGATCGTGGACGACGCCTTCATCCAACTCATGAAAGAAAAAGGTACTTATTATATTCCCACACTTTCTTTAGACCGATACAATTTCGCCTACGGCACACAGCTGCCGGATTGGTTCAATGATCCGTTTTTCATCAACTCTCTCGAACCCGGTGTATACGAGGAACTAAAAAGTTTGCCCCAGAAAAACGATAAAGACAGGGAGAAAAAAATCAAAGCATTCAACATCGCGTCCACTAATCTGCGTAAATTAGACAGTGCGGGTATCCCCATTTGTATGGGTACTGACTCTGGTGCACAACCCACAAGAACGCAGGGCTTTTCAGAACACCTGGAATTACAGCTGATGGTGGAAGCCGGACTCACCCCATTAAAAGTAATAACCTGTGCTACAGCCAACGGCGCACAACTCTTAAACGGCGCACATCATACAGGAAAATTAATACCAGGAAATAAAGCAGATTTTATGATACTCGACGCCAATCCTGCAGAGGATATCAAGGCTACCCGCAGTATCAAAGCAATTTGGAAAAATGGAAAGGAAATAAAATGAAATTAAACAGAAAGATCTTTGCCACTGGTCTTGTCGCGGGGCTATTGGCAACCACAATGACCTTTGCGCAACACAAGAGCAAACATTACCACAAACCGGTGGCTAAGTCAAAGCCCACCGTACCAGCCGGACTTGCATTTACGGCTACACAGCAGGTGCAGATCAGGAAGTCTTTTTACTTTCTCTATATGCTGGAAAGAAAAGGAGAATCACATGACATTGTACAGCAGGATGCGGTGTTAAATACCATTGCTGCAGAAAGAGCCACCCGCCTGCAGACAGCCCTGAATAACTGTACCGATGCTGCCTGCCTGGGTGAAGCGCTGGAATGGACACCCGGAGAGATCCGCAGCGTGGGAGACGAGTTGGTAAATCTCGTGAATACCAATGGTGACATGATGGAAATGGTACAACGCCTGAAAGTGGTGAACCGGTACCCGGTATATGATGAGGAGAAGGATACGACGTATATCCGTAAGGTATGGGGAGATGTGGTTTTAGCCATGAACCACATTTATGAAGTGTATTTACAGGGCCAGCAGCCACGTTATGCGGCGATTGATAGTGCTTCAGTAACACCGTCAGATCTGCCTGCTATAAAAACCGGATTAACCCGGAAAGCAGGAGGGGCCTTTTACCGGCAGTCATTATTAGCCGCACTCACTGCACTTGAAGTGAATGGCAGGGATGAAGCCACCCGTTATGAACCATTGTATGCAGGTAGTAATAAAGCCGCATTTACAAGATCCCGTTCTATTTACTGGAATGCATATAAATACAGCGTGATCCTGGTTCCCGGCGCAGGCCCCGGTAAGAAAGGACAGAGCATGGATTCAGTAGGGGTATACCGTTGTAAACTGGCTGTAGAAGCTTATAATAATAAACTCGCTCCTTATATCGTCGTTTCCGGCGGGCATGTACATCCGTATAAAACGCCTTTCTGTGAAGCAGTGGAAATGAAAAAATACCTGATGACGAAATTAGATATTCCGGATAGTGTTATTATCATAGAACCGCATGCAAGGCATACGACTACAAACATCCGGAATACGGAAAGGCTGATGTACCTGTTCAATATGCCGGCTGCCAAACCGGGATTGATCATTACTGATCCTATGCAGTCAATGATGATTGAAAGGATGGGGCCACGTTTCGTAAAGGAAATCGGGTATATACCGTATAAAAGCATGGAGAGGGTAGACGATACCACGAACAGGTTCCTGCCCGATGAAAAGGCGTGGCATGAAGATCCGAATGATCCGCTGGATCCATGATTTGAAAAAAGATAGCCGGGGCATGGTACAAATTGAAAATTTTCATTCAGTTTATTCCATGACCCGGTTTATAATTTTGTTATACAGCCTCTGCCTGTTCCTTTATCCAGTTTTTCCCCTTCAGCATCCGTGTCACCATCATGGCTGCCACCGTATCGCCCGTAGCATTCAGCACAGTTGCCAGCGGATCCACCAGTGTACCGACTATCATCACCGCCGGCAAAGCTGCCACCGGAAATCCATATACCGACATGACCAGCAGCTCTCCGATATACCCACCATTAGGCACACCTCCTTCCACAATACTCACGATCACTGTAATTCCCAGTGCTAATAAAATCGTATCCACTCCTGAAAAATCTCTTCCAAACAAAGCAAACACCACCCCGATTTTTACAATCGAAGAAATACTGGACCCATCCTTATGCAAAGAAGCCCCCAGGGGTACTACCACATTATTGATGGCTTCGGGTACCCTCATTTTCTTACCCGCCTCCAGGTTGGCAGGAATGGTCGCAATACTGCTGCATGACCCCAGCGCCGTAAGCGAAGGCAGGATATTATTCTTCCAATATAATTGAATCCCTTTCCAGCCACCCGCCAGAAAAGCGTAAAAAGTAAAGCCCACAATAAAGTAAACAATCCCAAACCCATAATAAATCTTCATGGAGCTCGCATAAGTCTTAAATAACTGCGGTCCCAGCTCCGCAATCTGGCAGGCAAAATATACCCCTAACCCCAGGGGCGCCATCACCATTATAATGTCCAGGAAGCTCTTCATAACCGCATTAGCGGACACCAGGAACTTTCTGAAGGGTATACCTGCATCGCCCGATTTCAGGGCCGCAAACCCCGTTATAGCCGCAAATATGAGCAATGGCAGCATGTTCTTCCTGGACAGCAGGGAAAAGAACTCCTCCGTCGTCAGCAACCGTACAATCTGGTCCCCCCAGTTGCCGGCATCCTTCATCTCCGGCAAAGACCCTGGCACAGTCACCACTGCCTCCAGCGGAAATAACCAGATGACCACAATCGTAAAGAACGCCGCTATCAAAATAGTCATCAGGAACACCAGCGACATGGCGGACATAATCTTACCCAGCTGCTGCCCCGCATCGATATTCGCAATTGCCGCACTGATGGCAAAAAATACCAGCGGTACCACTGCAATAAAGATCAGGTTCAGAAAAATATCTCCGATGGGCTTTAAAACCAACACCTGCTTACCCAGGGTGAGACCAAGGATGCTACCGGCTATGATCCCTCCCAGCAAAAGCAGGATGCTGCTATAATTCTTTAATAATTGGCGCATAAGGGTGTAATTTATAAAAAAAACAGGAGTGACAAAATCGGATCATTCCGTGGGTAAAATCATACCAAAGAAAAAATATTTTTAATTTTAAATGTAAAATTGACAATTATTACTATCTTGCTTGCCGATGAAAGTGCACACGTTGAGAAACTAGACACCGTAACATTCCACATAATATGAATAAACTAGCCAACATTGACTACATTATCTTTGTAGTCTACTTTCTGGTAGTCGCTTCTTATGGATACTGGATTTACCTCCGGAAAAAGAAGGCTACTATGAGTACGAAAGATTTCTTCCTGGCAGAAGGATCACTCACGTGGTGGGCCATAGGCGCTTCCCTCATTGCATCTAACATTTCAGCGGAACAATTCATTGGTATGAGTGGCAACGGCTTCTCTGTCGGCATTGCCGTATCTGCCTATGAATGGATTGCAGCTGTAGCCCTCATTATCGTGGCGGTCTGGTTTATTCCCGTTTACCTGAAGAACAAGATTTACACCATGCCACAGTTTCTCAAAACCCGTTATAACGAAACGGTGGCGCTAATAATGGCAGTATTCTGGTTATTCCTCTACGTGTTCGTCAACCTGACATCTATCCTCTTCCTCGGTGCGCTGGCTATCAACAACCTGGTAGGTGCTGAGCATTTCCACATCATTATGGTAGCCCTGGCCCTATTCGCCCTGGTCATCACGCTGGGTGGTATGAAAGTGATTGGTTATACAGACGTCATCCAGGTAATTGTGCTCATCATTGGTGGTCTGGCTACCACCTGGCTGGCGCTCACCATGGTAAGCGAACACTTTGGCCTGGGCAAAGATGCACTGGCAGGTTTCAATGCACTCATGAAAAGTTCACCTGATCACTTCGAGATGATCCTTAAGAAACCTGGTCCCGGCGCTTCACAGGAGTACATCAACCGTTACCTCTTATTGCCGGGTATCACTATTTATTTTGCAGGTCAGTGGATCATTAACCTGAACTATTGGGGCTGTAACCAATACATTACGCAAAGAGCACTGGGTGCGGATCTGAAGACTGCCCGCAATGGGATTCTCTTCGCTGGTCTCATGAAACTGATGATGCCTGTGATCGTGATGCTGCCTGGTATCGCCGCCTATGTATTGTACAAGAATGGTGGCCTCCAGGCCGAGATGGCACCGGGCGGTCATTTCAATGCAGACAATGCTTATTCTGCAGTACTGACTTTCCTGCCGAATGGTTTGAAAGGTTTGTCCCTCGCGGCATTGACAGCTGCTATCGTAGCTTCTCTGGCGGGTAAGGCAAATAGTATTTCCACTATCTTTACATTGGACATTTACAAGAAATATATTAATAAAGAAGCCGACGAGAAAAAGCTGGTGTGGACCGGTCGCCTTACGATCGTAGTCGCCATGCTGGTCGCTATTGCCTTTACCTGGAATGACCTGTTGGGCATTGGTGGTGCAGGTGGTTTTACCTTCATTCAAAAGTACACTGGTTTTATTAGCCCGGGTGTATTTGCCATGTTCCTGCTGGGTATGTTCTGGAAGCGTACTACAGGTGCTGCGGCAGTAGCAGGTATCGTGACTGGTTTTGCGCTGTCTATTGTGTTCAATAACTATGCGGCACAGTGGTTTGGTCCGGAAACATGGTTGTATACCGCGTTCCCGAACAGTAATGGCGTATATGAAATACCCTTCCAGATCTGTATGGGCTGGGCATTCTTCTTTACGCTGGTGGTGATGGTGATACTGAGTCTGGCAGGACCAAAGATCAATCCGAAAGCCTTCCAGCTGGATAAAGCGATGTTCAAATTAGCACCGTCTACAATTGTCATGATTGTATTGACACTGCTTATACTGAGCGCGCTGTACATCCGCTTCTGGTAAGCTGCTGGAAAGTTTTTATTTAGTCTCTACAAGCTGTATGAACTCTCAGTAATTTTTGCAGATTACAGCTATTCAATAACGTGAACTATGATATACGAAGGTCGAATTCATTCGACCTTTTTTTTATGCCCGTATATCAACACGGTTACTACTCCAGTTGCACCTCTTTTACCGTATCATTCCCTGGCAGATCCGTCGCTATTACCTTCACCTTTCCACCAGCGGGCAACTGCACCGCCTGATAGTTCCAGTCCACCCCATTCCTGCCTAATACAGCTTTACCTCTTTCCAGTATTTTTCCGGCGCTATCCAATACCTGCACTTCTACCTCTGCCACCCTGAATTCATCTTTCGCCGTCACCACCACCGTGTCATTTTTGATCTGTACCTGCTGTACTTCCGGAGATGTATACGCATCCTTAATCGCCATATTGTAAGCATTCTGTCCCGGTCCTGCCTTGGCGGTATAATATGCCTTCAACTCCGGATCGCGGAGCATTTCTTTGGCAAAAATGGCCGCTACCTGTAGCCTTTCCCGGGCTGCCAGCTGTTTTGGTGTGGGCTTTTTTCTTGATTTGGCGCGTTTCTTCGCCATAATAATCTGCCCGTTTCTTTCGTAAATCGTGATCTCATTGCCGAGGGTACCCCGTACGAGTTGCAATAGAAGGCTATCCTTTACCAGTGCCATAACAAACAATTTGATTCAATATAATAAATGGCTGTTGACTATAACCCAACTTCGTTGCCAAATGAGTACTAATACATCACTTATCTATCACTAGAAGTGCACCTCAATATCGATTTGATATAGAAGTGTACTTATGGTGCCCTTATGATGCAGTATTAATGTAATGATGGTAGTATAGCTGAGTTATAGTTGGCATAATGCCATCATATACCCGGAAAACCCGCTCTCAAAAGCCCGTATTCCCCACATCTACCCGTTACTTCCGGGAACGATTGCGTAAATAAACACGTGCAATTAGTTGTTCGTTAGAAAATTAGCCGTTAAAATTGTTAAAGGAGCATGAACAATAAGGAGGGACTTTTTTGTAGCAGTTACCCGAAATTCTCCGATAGTTATATCAACCTCAAGCACACGTCTATGAAATAGTTAATAGATACTAAACATTGAATTCCACTTATGAAAGGATTACTATTCTTCATGACCATCCTCCTGGGATGTATGGAGGTGTTTGCCCAGTCGAATCAGATCTCTGGAACAGTCACCAGTAAAGAATCCGGCGATAAACTGCCAGGTGTGACCGTCCGTATTAAAAATACCAGTACGGGTACACAGACTGATGCCGACGGACAATTTCACCTCAAAATCCCCAATGGACAAACGGTCTCCCTGGTATTCACCTACGTAGGTTACCAGACGCTTACAGTGAACGCTTCCCCGGCAAATACCGTTAAGGCACAATTACAACTCGCCAACACCAACATGAACGAAGTGGTGGTCGTAGGCTATGGTACTGTGTCTAAAGGGAACTTTACCGGCTCCGCTTCCAGTATCAACGCCCAGAAAGAACTGAAAGATGTTCCGGCCAATACCGTGGCAGAAGCACTCGCCGGCCGCCTGGCAGGCGTGCAGGTCACGACTACCGAAGGCCGGCCCGGCGCAGATATCCTGATCCGGGTACGCGGAGGCGGCTCCATCACGCAGGACAACTCACCCCTCTACATCGTAGACGGCATACAGGTTGAAAACGCCCTGTCCTTACTCTCACCACAGGAAATACAAAGTATCGATGTGCTCAAAGACGCCGCATCTACTGCTATCTATGGTGCCAGAGGTGCCAATGGCGTAGTGATCATCACCACCAAAGGTGGCAAAGACATGCCGACCCGTGTGAGCTATGATGGCTATATGGGGGTGCGGAGCATCGTCAATGAATTGCCCGTATTATCGCCATATGATTACGTAAAGTACCAGTACAAATTGTACAACTACCAGACCGACGATGATACCAAAAATTCTTTCAGAGACAAGTATGGTCGCTGGGACGACCTGGAACTGTACAAACAGGTGCCTGCCACCAACTGGCAACAGGAAGTATTCGGCCGCAATGCAACGAACAATACACACTCCGTCGCGGTTACTGGTGGCAATAAAACAACCTCTTTCAACCTCACACTCAACAACACCTCTGAAGACGGTATCATGCTGGAATCCGGTTATCGCCGAACTATGGCCGCCTTCCGGTTTGATCATACTGCCAGCAAACGGCTGAAAGTAGGTATTACTACACGATATAGCCGTCAGCGCGTAGACGGAGTAGGCACCAGCGCCACCGGTTCACAGGGCACCAACCGCCTCCGCAATGCCGTGCGCTATAAGCCGTTCATTGCTCCCGGCGATGAAGATGTGGTAGATGTATTCGACCCTGAATATGCCAATCTCACTAACCTCACCAACCCCGTATTACTCGCGCACAACGAACTGAAATACGATTACCGCAACGATGCTAACCTGAACGGTTATCTGAACTTTACTATCCTGGATGGCCTCACCTTTCGCAGTGTTGTAGGCTTCACCAGCACTGGTACACGTACCAATACCTACAACGGGTATGTGACCTCTGTATCACGTTCCAATGCAGATATGCCGGTGGTGACCGTTGCCACGGGCGAAACCACCACCTTCACGAATTCAAATACACTTACCTATAGCAAGACATTCAACAGTAAACACCAGGTCGACCTGCTGGCAGGCCAGGAAATCTACATGCTGAAAGGAAATACCCTGAGCACGACCGTAAAATGGATCCCTGTCGACCTGACACCTGAACAGGCCTTTGCAGGTATCCAGAAAGCAACACCACCTACCGGCCAAATACAGGATCCGCCTACTACCAGCGTCACGCAGAACAGGCTGATCTCCTTCTTTGGCAGGGCCAACTATGGGTATAACAACAGGTACCTGGCGACCGTCACCTTGCGGTATGATGGCTCTTCCCGTTTCAATTATGAAAATGGATTTGCCGCATTCCCTTCCATAGCACTGGCATGGCGGGTATCGCAGGAAAATTTCATGCGGAATATACGATGGCTGTCTGACCTGAAACTGCGAGGTACACTGGGTACTGCAGGTAATAACCGCATCTCGGAAGACCTATTCAAAACCATGTATGGTACCAGCACCAGTTCATACGCTTTCGATGAATCAGTGACACCAGGTACGGCTCCGCTATCACTCGCCAATCCAAAACTGAAATGGGAAACCACGGTATCCCGCAACCTTGGCCTGGACATCGCGATACTGGACAACAGGATCAGTGCTTCTTTTGATTATTATCATAATAATACCCGTGGCTTGTTGCTGGGCGTGCAGATCCCACCGACTACAGGGTATAATGCCCAGATCCAGAACGTGGGTAAGACACAGAATAATGGGGTGGAGTTGCAGGTAGCAGCAGTAGTGATCCAAAAGAAGAAAATGAGTTACAATGTCTCCTTCAATATTGCCGCGAATAGAAATAAGATCGTGAGCCTGGGTACTGATCCGGGAGGTGTACCATTGAAGTCTTATTACGCACAATCCGGTTGGGTGAATAGCCTGAACGATTTCCTCGTAGAAGTAGGCAAACCGGTAGGACAATTTTATGGGTACGTGACCGATGGGTATTACAAAGTGGATGACTTCAATTATGACGCTGCCACCAAACACTATACCCTGAAATCAGATGTACCGAATACCAGTGCGGTGGCCCTTGGCAGCCGTGAGGTACAACCCGGCGACCTGAAACTGAAAAAGCTCTCCAAAGATACTTCCCGGAATGTAGGGCTGAATGACCGGCAGGTATTGGGGAATGCACAGCCGAAGTTCTTTGGGGGTTTTAACCAGCAGTTCACGTGGAGAGGATTTGACGTGAGTGTGTTCGTAAATTTCTCTTATGGCAACAAGGTTTACAATGCGAACAAGATCGAGTTCACTACGACCTACCAATACAAGGATAATAACCTGATCAGGGAAATGAAAGATGCGTGGAAATGGTACGACGACAATGGGGCCATGGTGACCGATCCGGATGCACTGAAAGCACTGAATAAGGATACAAAGTACTGGTCAGCGCCGGCGGGCAACTACTTCTTGCATTCCTTTGCGATAGAAGATGGCTCCTTTATCAGGATCAGTAACCTGACCATCGGGTATTCCTTACCAGCGTCATTGCTGAAGAGAACACATGTCTTCTCCCGTTTCAGGATTTATGCGACCGTGAATAACCTGTACACTTTTACCAAATATTCAGGTTATGATCCGGAGGCCAATACCCGCCGTTCGAACCCGCTGACACCGGGCGTGGATTATGCGGCCTACCCAAGAAGCCGTTTTATACTGGGTGGTGTCAATGTATCTTTTTAATGGATTAATCTCTTTGATTATGCTCCCATACATACGTTCTTTTATCATACTCTTCTTTATTGCAGGTACTTTCAGCGCATGCAAAAAGTTCCTCACGGTCGAAAACCCGTCTACCATATCGCAGGATGCGGTGTTTACCAGTGTATCGAATACGAATGCGGCGGTCATTGGTATCTATGCCATGTTGATCGGGGATAACGGTTACGGTAACCGTATATCCTGTTTGTTTCCGCAGACAGCCGATGATTTCAAAACTTCCGGTGACTATAGTCCGGATGATAGAAGAGGGATCAGTACCTACGGCGCCAGTGCCGGAAACAGTGATTTACCGAATCCTTTTAACCAGTTGTTTAAAGGGATAGAGCGGGCAAATATCTGTATCAAATATATTCCGCTGTCTCCGCTGTATACCAGTGGCTCTGCTACAGAGCAGGCACAGATGAAGAAGATGTATGGAGAGGCGCTGACGTTGCGTGCACAGTTTTACTTCGAAGCCCTGCGTAACTGGGGTGATCTGCCTGCACAACTGGTGCCTGCCGCAGATCTGGCAGACATGTACCTGGCGCGGACGGACAAGGATACCATCTACCGGCAGTTGCTGGATGACCTGGCCGTGGCGGAAGAATTGGTGCCCTGGAGAACGGAGTCTCCCGACCAGAACTTACGGTTGACGAAAGGCGCAGTAAAAGGGATCAGGGCGAGGATTGCGCTGGCCGTAGGCGGGTATTCCCTGCGTACCA
>Ga0182005_1000193_pt1 | contig 41187 bp, 44 predicted proteins | sample Sormic07211103_1_FD_123021 | JGI IMG/M metagenome (GOLD analysis project Ga0182005, IMG submission 123021) | Rhizosphere microbial communities from Sorghum bicolor, Mead, Nebraska, USA - 072115-103_1 MetaG | ecosystem: Host-associated > Plants > Roots > Rhizosphere | place: USA: Nebraska...
ATTGCAACAGTCGCCATACCCGTGGCATTGGGTGCTTATATTGTGGTATCTGTATTTGATCTTTTTAGCTATGCGTCATTCCAGACAGCCCTTATCCAACAGGGTTTTATCATACTGCCTTCACCATTAGCAGTATGTATTGGTAACTGTCATCAACCAACGGCCGCGAAACCCGATCCATGGCTGAATGACCCGCAGCTGGGGCCCGGTGCAGGTAGAACCCCTTTTCCTCGTTTAGGCCCCCTGCCTTTTCCAAGATTGAGTCCATATCCTGAAGATGAAGACAGGAGGAATGGTTGTGTGGGGCGTCCTATTGAGGCTAAATTTGGCAGATATCCCTGTCACTCCGATTATGCAACGTCTTTGAGCGGCACGCGGCTGGAATACCAGGTCACTTCCCGTAGTGGATTGACGGCCGATTTTGATGGCAGACGTGGGGATACTTTGATAGAAGTAAAAACAGGATTCGATTGGTTGCTGAACCGGCACCTTTCCCCTGATATGGACAGACGGAGAACACAGATAATTGCGCGGTTTTTAGAGCAAAGTATCCGGCAATGGGAGATTGCAGAGGAGTGCGGGTATCACCTGAACTGGTATTTCAACAGGAAAGCCGTTGCTGATCTCATGACGGTTTTGCTCCCACATATAAATGTAATCTATAAAGGATTTGATTGTGATACGGATAGTGACCGTACATGGTAAATATATAACAGCAAAAGAGGACGGCCGGTTTATTCCTGAAATCCTCTTTTGCTACTAAGGATACGGTAGCAACATATCAAATATTATTTTGACCTGCTTCTTATGGTATTTCTTACCCCCGTCCTCTAATGGAAGGCCTATCTTGTCTACATGCGATTGCAGCCAGCTAATGAAAGACCTTTCCGGCCAGCTTAATATCTCCGACAATTCTTTAATACTATAAGATTTGATAGGCGCCGGATATTTTGGGTTGTACATAATAATAAAATTGGTAACTATATACTTGTTTAACCAAGATATATTAAATAAAAGGCAAATCTATATGGTTTGCCTTTTCCTTTTAAGATTGGTTTATTGTTTATTCATTGACTTAATAGCCAACTTTATTAGATCAATCATATCAACATCAAATAGATTGGCAAGGGTTTCAAAATCACTCAAATTAAGCTGTTGAGTGTTGTTAATCTTCCTATGCAAAGTAGAATAATTGATACCAGTATCTTTAGCCACAACTGAGACAGGAATAACATCAAATATATCAGCGAATCTTGTGAATTCGCCAGTTACTATAAGTGATTTTACCGCTTTATATCGTTTATCCTTCACCTTATTCATATTTGCTTTGAAGTAAAAGCAAATGCTTCATATTATGATTAAATTATCTATAATAGAATTAAATAAGTTCAAATAAGGATATTTATTATCCATTTTTGAAGTATTTTTAATAGTTTCGTTTCTAGTATAAACCTCAATATTATGTCCACAACGCAAAAGTTCAAGGTGATGATAGTTATCAAAGATCACCACGGTAATTCCAAAACAATTTACCCCATTATTGAAGCAAGTTCCGATATGGAAGCAAAGCGTTTAGCACAAGCACAATATCCAGATGCAGCAAGAATCGGTACAGTAACTAAAACCAATTAGACTATGGAAGAAGTAGAAGTACAAAAGAAGACTGATCCCTTTGCAATAACGTGTTTTGCTGCTGGATTAGGAGGATTTGTTGTCCTGCCTATACTCTTTATTCCTTTAGGCTTTATAACTGGTATTGTGTCTTATTATCGTTTAAAAGAGAATGAATATCTGAAAGGTAAAGGCTTGCGGATAGCTGGCTGGATATTGACCTGTATTAACATGTTATATTTCATGCATCAATTCAATATAGGGCCATTCAGTAAATAATTTTCCTACCGTTATGTCACAAATCAGGAGCCGTCAGTTATTGACGGCTTTTTTTATCCTTTTTATTTTCTTTGTCCTCTTTAATAGCCTTATCAACATCTTCTTTTGATGTAGTAGCTATCTTGCTCATAGCTTCTTCAAATAACGCAAAAGGATCAATTTCTTGTTCCTTATTTTCTACTTTTTCATCCTGCTTAATATCTTTCTTTTTATTTGGCATTCAATTAATTATTTGGTTTCAATACCTTCTTTTTGCTAATTTACGTTCTTTAAAAATAACCCCAAAATGAGTATGGAATATTTTGACGAACGAATAAATGGTCAATTACTTAATTGTGTTAGCAAATCAAAAGAGAAAAAGTTTATTGAATTATATGATAAATTGGTAGACCGTTTAAAATCATATGAATCTAAAATCCGTAATGAGTATCCTGATTTTGATATTTCTAAAGTTTATATTTTTGAATGTATACCAGATTTACATCGATCTAAAGGCCAATTCAAAAGAGCTAGTTTTGTAGATAGATATTACCCCAATATACCCAAAGAAAAAGCCAATGAAATCGATCAGAAAATTGTAAATGATATTGATATGCTAATACAATTATACAATGACTAATTACCAAGTTCTGTTTCTTTGCCTATACGTATCCATCTTAAAACATTACATAATGCAGTTTGCATTACCCAATCTGGTGTAGCTATTACAACTTGCGCAGCATCATTCCCTATTTCAATCTGATGTACTTTAGAATATCCTTCAACACCTTCTTTAACTTCCCCTATATTTATAGAATATTTGCTTTCTTCCATTGAATCACTATTTAGTATTTTAAATACTAAATACATTCAATTTTATAAACCAATCTTTCAAAGAACTTTTATATTGAATTGCAGATTAATTCTTATTGATTAACTCTTTATAGGTTAACCTGCAATTCACACTAGTAAATACATTATCAAACCTATAACCACTCGATGTTTCCCTATTGTTATATCGATATGAAAATTCATCACAATATCTCTGCAAATGCTTTCTACTCATGAAGTGATAAATGCCGATATAACCACGCTTGAATATGCTCCAAAAGCCTTCTATACTATTCGTATGAAACGCACCTCTTACAAATTCCTTTCGTTTATGATCCATTACAATATGACAGTAGTCTTTATCTATTCCTTTATATCCATGCCATTCATCACTCACTATTATAGACTGTTTCGCTACTGTATCTTTTATCGCTGTCTGTATTGAATCAGCTGTAACATTGGGCATTACAACTAGTCTTAATTCACCACTAACATGCAACATACCTAAGACTGGGGTTTTATCTTTAAAACTTCTCCCCTGTGAATTAGGTACTTTTTTATCAGTATGACGATTCTTATTCTTTCCTCCTACAAACGTCTCATCACATTGAATCACACCATCTATCTTCTTTTCAAAAGACTTTACTTTTAATGCAAACCTTATCCTTTGAGCCATGAACCACGCTGTCTTTTGCGTTACTCCTATATCATTCGCTAATTGTACGGAACTTATTCCTTTCTTATGGTTAGTAATTAAGAATACTGCCATAAACCACTTTTGTAAATGAATAGGGCTATTTTCAAATATGGTTCCTTTGATAGCTGAAAACTGTTTATTACAATCACGGCATTTATAACGCTTGATTTTGCCGTTTAGCTTACATACGTTATTACATCCACAGAAAACACAATAAACGCTCCCATTCCAACGCTTTTTAGCTAAATAATCCAAGCATACGTTCTTATCCCGGAAAGTTTCTGCTATATCTAGTAAATTGTTACAGTGCATAATCTCGTTTAAATCCATTAAAAAATATCATTGATCCTTCCTTTACTTAGGGCGATCTATATTTTTCTAATGGTTTTGGGGTGATTTACAATGCAAAAATACTGCAAATTATTGATAATCAATTATTTAAACAGTTATTTTATTTACTGGTTAAACAAGTATATAGTTACCATAAAATTTAAGACCGGCTATAATGTTTAGGTTTCATACCCATATGTTCCTGAAACACCCCTGAAAAATGATTCAGGTGGGTAAACCCCAGCTGATACCCTACATCCGAAACAGGCAGGCTTCCCACTTTCAACAACAATGCCGCTTTTTTCATCCTGAATTCCTGGTAATAGCTAAAGATACTATTACCAAAAATATGTTTGAAAAGAGATTTCAATTTAGTGGTATTCATATTCGCCGCCACTGCTAATTCATTGATGACAGGTGGTGTGTTCAGGTGCTCCAGCATCTCTTCCTTTAATTTATAAATAGTCTGCAGATCCCGGCTATTCAACGCATAAAAATATTTTTCATCCCGCTTATCTAGCTCCATCAGCAGCCTGCACATCAATTCCGCCACCTTTATCCGCAGGAAAAATAGTTTGAACGTCTCCTGGATATTTTCTGGTGTGATCTCCTGAACGATATTCTGTAAGGATAAATGATCTGTTCCAAAAGCAATGGTTGCCTGTTCTGCAATAACCCTTTTAATACCGGTGATTGGGAGGTGACTTTACAGTTGTCCCAAATAGATGAGCCAGGGTATCTGGAATATGCATAATGTAAGTCTGATACGACTATTTTTGAGCCAAATATGGCTATTTTGTCTTTAACAGATACCGGAACTTTGTGCCATAATCAAATCAAAGCACTATGAAAATAGCTATTCTTGGCGCGGGTCCCGTTGGTCTGACCATGGCCACCTTACTCCAGCAGCGGGGTATGGATGTCACCGTGTACGAAAGAGACAAGGACCCACAGGCAAGGATCTGGGGTGGTACGCTGGACCTCCATACGCATACCGGGCAACGAGCCATGAGCAAAGCGGGCTTACTGGATCGTTATTTTGACCTGGCATATCCTATGGGCAGAACGTTGACGGATGAACAAGCCAATGTCATCTTCTCTGTAAAACCTCACTATGACGCACCTGAAATAAACAGGAATGATCTCAGGAAGCTGCTGCTCGATAGTCTGAAGCGTGATACTGTTATCTGGGATCGGAAATTCACGCACCTGGAGGCCGGTACACTTTACTTTGACAACGGAACAACAGCGACTGCTGATATGGTCATTGTGGCAAATGGCGGTATGTCTAATGCAAGGAGATACATGACTGATGCCGTTGTTGAAAGTACTGGTACCTATATTATCCAGGGTGAAGTGTATCAACCTGAATTGAAATGTAAAGCATTTTATAACCTATGTGATCATGATATATTAATGACCGCTGCTCAAGGCAAACAGATCGTGGCTAATCCCCGTAATAATGGCGCCCTCACCTACAATGTCATTTGCAGGGATGTACCGGAACCAGACTTTCAAAATACGGAGCGCGTGATCGAATTCCTTTCAGGCTTGTTCGCACACTGGCATCCATGTTATCAGGAATTATTTCAGGCTACTTCTTTCTTTGCAGGGTTACCTGCCCGAAAGATCTCCCTGGAGATACCATGGAAAGCAGATCGACCATTGCCAATGACACTGATTGGAGATGCTGCCCATTTAATGCCGCCGTTTGCCGGCCAGGGTGTGAATACAGGATTGATGGATGCACTCATCTTATCAGAGAATCTTACAAACGGAAAGTTTCCCGGCATCGAAGCAGCTATTGCAGACTATGAGCGACAGATGTTTGTATATGCTACAGCAGCACAGGCAGAGACCCATCAAAATGAACTGGCTATGCGTGATCCGGGTTTTTCATTCAAAAAAAGATTCGAATGAGAGTACGGTTATTGATCCTTTTAGGGATTGTGTTGATGAATGCGGTGGGTATGTCTGTGGTATTACCATTGCTGCCTTTTTTAATAGGTAAATATTTGCCGGCTCAACAGGTAGTGATGGGTATGAGTGCACTCATGTCGGTATTTGCTGCTTGTACGTTTATAGCAGCACCTATATTAGGTGCATTGAGTGACCGGTATGGACGAAGGAAGATCCTGATCATTAGTTTATCAGGGTCTGTGGCTGGGTATGTATTATTTGGTGTGGGCGGTTCCTTGTGGGTGTTATTTCTGGGGCGCATTATTGATGGATTGACAGCTGGTAATATCAGTACCATCTTTGCGTATGTAGCTGATTCCACAACGTCTGAAGAACGCACTAAATGGTTTGGATATATGGGTTCCGTCATGGGAATTGGTTTGTTAGCCGGGCCTGCATTGGGTGGATTGTTAGGAGCGATTTCTTTGTCTTTACCTTTCTTCGTGACAGCGGGTATTATCTTTCTTTCAGGCGTGGCTGTTTATTTATGGTTACCAGAGTCATTGATGAACCGTAGTCATCAACTTACAATTGACAGCTTCAATGTATTGGGGCATTTAAAGCGCTTTAAAGATGTGAGACTCTTATTGACCTTGGGAGTATTTTTTTACGCAGGTCTGGAAATATTTCAGTTTAATTTCACCATTTTTCTAAAGGATGTTTATAAATGGGGACCTGCTTATATTGGGAGAATACTTACGCTTGCCGGGGTTTGTGATATTCTATCCCGTGCGTTGTTATTGCCATGGTTGTTACGGCATCGGAGTGAAAAAAATACCGGGGTAGTTGGTTTAATCACCCTGGCGACGGGGCTGGCGTGCATCGTAATCAGTGTTTATTTTTCGTCGGTAGTATTGATTGCGCTTGCTGTAATATTTATTCTTACCGGCGAAGGGTTGTTTGATCCCATTTATAATAGTCAGCTATCACAGTCAGTGCATGAAAGTGATCAGGGGAAATTGCAGGGCGTGAATCAGAGTTTGCAATCCTGTATCAGGGTATTGATTCCATTGGGCGCAGCTACTGTTTATTACTATAGTCCAGGTGGGTTGTATACAATAGCGGCTATCATTATCATCTGCTCTGTTATTATCCATGCAAAAAATAGGAGGTACCTGGGCCACACTGGCTCATCCGTTTGAAGGTATAATGTAACGATCCCGGTATTTCGTAAGTCACTGTAACTTTTATGGCAGCAGTACCGTTTAATACCTGACAACACCCAAGGTATATTCTGACTCGTAGCCGGTAGCCGGGACAATCATTATCTCTTAAAAATCCAATGGAATGAAGCTATCCAAATCGCTCCTAAGCGCCATCGTGATCGGCATCGCCGTTCAGACAACCGTCGTTTCATGCTCGAAAGACGAACAGGCAAAACCAAAGAAAGAAGATCAGGCCAACAAACAAAGTGAATCCAAACCTACTCAGTATCCTGATAGCTGTCCTGCATGTGGAATGGGTTGATTAATGTAAATTGATATTTAACCGGTGCCAAAAATATTATCTGCTGTAGCCTGCAATCTGGATGCAAATATCCTCGCTGCATGCCTGCCCCTGATGGAGGAATCCCGGGTGGAAGCCATAGAATGGTCGTTCGACGCTTTATATAAGTTAAAGGAAGTACCTGACTGGTTCAGGGAGCTGCTGATTGCTTTCAGCGATGAGAATCGCCTGATAGGTCATGGGGTTTTCTTTTCCCTGTTCTCTGGAAAATGGTTGCCGGAGCAGGAAGCCTGGCTTTCTCACCTGCGGCAGACGTCCACTGAATTTTCTTTCGACCATATTACTGAACACTTTGGCTTCATGACTGGCAAGGATTTTCATCATGGTGCCCCGTTAAATATCCCTTATTCTACCTCCACCCTCAACATTGGCAGAGACAGGCTCAAAAGGATCTACAATGCCTGCGGGCGTCCTGTAGGTTTGGAAAATCTCGCTTTCTCGTATTCACTGGACGAAGTGAAGCGGCATGGCGCCTTTCTGGAACAGCTGCTGGCTCCTGTGAATGGTTTTATTATTCTGGATCTTCATAATCTTTATTGTCAGCTCCGGAACTTTGACCTGGCTTTCGACGACCTGATTGCCCTGTATCCGCTGGATAAAGTGCGTGAGATCCACATCTCCGGCGGTAGCTGGGATAATTCTGCTGCCTCTCCTGATCGCAGCATCAGGAGAGATACGCATGATGACGCTGTGCCGCCGGAGGTTTTTCAGTTACTCGAAATGACGATACCCCAATGCCCACATCTGAAATATGTCGTGCTGGAACAACTGGGTACCGGCCTTTCGTCTGAGAGCAGCAGACAGGGTTTTTACAATGATTTTCTGCGTATGCAGGAGATTGTATCCCGGGCCGATATTGATCAGGAGGTCAATCTCTTTCTTCCATTGTTACCCCCTTCAACAGATCCCGCGGTAGAAGACTTTACGTTGTACAAACAACAGCTGGAGCTGTCTGCTATACTGGAAACAGCGGGTACCTATGAAGCTGCCATGCACCTGCTAGGCCAATCCTCTCTGGCTAACTCAGACTGGAGAATTGAGCAATGGGAACCATATATGATAGAAACTGCGGTTAAAATCGCCCGGAAGTGGAAGAAATGAAATGTTAAAAGTGAACAAACAGGGGAAGCGCTTTAGTCGCTTTCTTCCTTAGTATGATGGTATCTCCCTGTGTAATTATTTCGAAAGCGTGTTTTATTCCCCTTTTCCCTTAGCAGCGGTTATTTTTTCTTTAATATAGGTAATCTCATCAGCACCCAATACATTCTTCTTCACCAGATAACCCTCACGCCTCGACGGCTTTAAAATCAGGAAACCTGCCATCTCTTTTACTTCCCTGATATGTGACCAGGCCAGATCGCTGGTAAAATCCTCTCCTTTGATATGCACTCCTGCTTCATCAAACTCATACAGCATTTCCTGTTTCAAATATGCATTTCTATATCGCTGTAAGATAGCTAACGCCGTCATTAACAGTGGATAAAATAACAGGAATAATGCATACGGAATTGAAAAATAAAAAGGGGTATTATATTTTCCGAGCATTCCATAATCCACTAGCACAGGCATTATCAGCGAGTAAAGTCCGGCTACACCCAAGATAATCGTAATTGGTCTTCTATAAAAATAAGAGAGGAGGTATCTGGCATATTCAAGTCGGGTGATCTTAAAGCTAATGGACAGGAGGCTCTTCATAAGATATCAAATGAGTGCTGATTTTCACCGAATATACTCATTTTAGATAATATCCATCCAGCGACCACTGCTATTCCGGATGTAAAAGAAATGTCAGATATCAGGTGTTTTTATGATTTTTGTCCTATTTCGTTTTGTCTTTTTTAGCTTTCGTAGTAATTTCGCGGCCGAATTTTCGAATAATTATCAAAGATCCCAACAGAGAAATGAGTGACAGATTCTACTTTAGAGTCATTGGCCTTTTCATTTTATTGAATGCCACTTTATTAGGATTAAAAGCATGGTTGTTAGACAATGGAGTGCATCACAATGTATTACTTTTTGGCAATCTTGCTTTAGCTGCCCTTTCAGCATTTACCTACAACATGAGCCGTAAAGGGGTACAAGCCGAGAGCAACAGCGTATTTATGCTTCGGGTATACGGTGCAATGATCAGCAGAATGATGCTTTGCCTGGCCGGTATTACGATTTATGCCGTTGTCAACAGAGCAAATGCCAGCAGGATTACAATTTTTATTCTGATGGGTTTTTATGCAGTTTACGCTATTTGCGAAAACATCAGTTTACAAAAGATTACCAGACAGAGAAATCAGGGTTCTGTGAATCAAGGGGCTTTATAAAAGCATTAGCACACCTGCCCGAACATTGTTTGGGCAGGTGATAGCCTGACATGCTATATTGCCAGTCCAGGGAATTTAGCTTTTATTAATTTGTGGTATATAAAAGAGACGGTACCAAAAGTAATTTTATCCGGTTTTATTTGGGTACGTGAGGGAGAGAATATTCGTTTATGCAATTCTCCTCGCTTTCAGATTACATTTGAACGACCTCTTTATTCCATCATATAATAGACACGTATCCTATTTCTTCCACTTCTTTTTGTCCGTCTGCAGAAAGCAGGTAGTCTACAAATGTCTTCACCTTTGCAGCGCTGGTGTTCTGATAGATAAAGAACAGAGGACGAGCAAGCGGATACGTTTTTGATTTTACATGTTTAATGTCGGGCGCTACGTAGTTTTTGCCATCAAAGCATACAGGCAATGCCTTTACCTGATCGTTGATAAAAGCCAGACCTACATAGCCAACAGCGCCTACTGTGCTGCTCACCTTATTGATAACAGAGCCGTTGGTATGCTGGAACATAGCTAAGGTGGTGAATTCTTTTGTCTTCATGACAGCTTCCTTGAAGAATTCATAGGTACCTGAACTGCTCTCCCTGGATATGATCATCACCTTGATATCCTTACCACCCAGTTGTTTCCAGTTAGTTACTTCTCCTGAAAAAACTTTTTCCAGTTGCTCCCTGGTGATCTTTTCTACACCAACACCTGGATGTACCACGACTGCCAGGGCATCGTCTGCAATCTTTACTTCTGTAACAGGGTGATTGGTTTCTTTGAATTTCCTGCGTTCGGTCTCATTCATGTCTCGGGATGACATGGCGATATCGGTCACACCTTTTTCCAGGTCAGTGATGCCTACACTACTACCGCCTTCTGTAACGGTGATATCAAAACTATCATTTTGCATGCGGAAGTATCCTGCCACTTTCTGTGCCAGGGGGGCAATTGTAGTACTACCAGACAATTTGAGCACATGCGCATTGGAAGTAGCAGGTTTTGCTTTCAGGCTATCAACAGCTGAAGGGTTTTTACTTTCATGGTTACTGTTACAAGCGCTCCAAAGGGCAGCGCTCATCATAAGCAGGGTGATTCTTTTCATCTATTTTCTATGTTTCGTTTACTTTCGGTCCACTTAAGGCACGCAAGGTAGATATGAAACTGAAAACAGGGAAAAATTATATATGAAAATAAAGTTAAGTTTGGTTTAGTATGCCGGAATCGCACGTTTCTCTTCTGTAATCCCGTTTTTCAGGGGTTTTACCATGTGCAGCACGTTCTCCAGAATTTCGTGGGCGGCCATAATTTCGTCCTTCTTATTGGATACGCTTTCGATATTGAACCCGACAGGCAGGTTTTTAGCGGTGGCGTAGTTAAGAATTTCCCCGGCTATATTGGTAGCTGTATTAACGGAAGATTGGAGGATATCTTTTGAATATTTCAGGTCGTTGTACACCCACTTAGGTACTTCTATACCCAGCCACTCCATGAATTGCAGGGTTTTCAGAGAGCCGCAGGGGGTAAGTGTGAAGATGACCGGTACAGGGCGGGTATCCTGAGTTACGGCGTGATAGTGGTAATCAGACATCACGTTTTTGGTCTCATTGATATTGTAGATACACTGAGATACAAAAAAATTACATCCGTTCTGCATTTTACTGAACATTCTCAGGTGTTCATCCCCTTTCCGGGTATGGCGCTCAGGGATGGTGACACCACCCAGGAGGATATCCAGTCCCATCTCCTTTTTTACCTGATAGGCGTCGGAGAGGGAGAAGTTGGTGACCTGTACCTGTTGCTGGGAAGAGGCGCCTACAAACACTGTGGCTTCCAGATCGGTATTTTGTGATAACCAGTCTGCAAACATCTCTTTGGTATGGTTGGCAATGCTCTTATAAATGATCTTGGGTACCGGCAGGGTAGCCAGCAGGTCCTTGCTGTATACTTCAGGCGAAATGGTTGGAATAAACGAAAAGGGGCGCTCTTTTTCAGTTCTAAGTGCCTCGTCCTGAATATCATATAATATCAGTCCATCGATATCGAGGTGCTTTAAACGCTCGATCTGGTTGCCGGCAATGACTGCAACTTTTTCACTTTCAGTAGTGATCTTTGGTGGCGTAAGGCTGTAAAATACAATACCTGATTTTCCCGCTGTTATTTTATGCTGTAAAGTCCCTTTCACGTTGATAGTATACTTAAGTTCTCCTATTTTTCTGGAAAATAGTGAGATTTTATGTAAATATACTAGGAAAGTCGATTTTTGTAGAAATTATTATTGATTAATGGGAAAACGTTATAATGGGTTGAGAACCAGCAGGCCTTGTTGGCTATATTTTAATGTACTGATCCATTAGACTTGTCAATTAATTATTGCTCAGTTGGATGGGGAATACCAGATATAAAAAGCCGGAGAAGATCTCTCCGGCTTATAAATTAACGATCATAAATTAACGCCAATATCATCAACACTACCGGCAGCACCATCACTAATCTTATCCACAATTTAGAAGGCACTAACTTCTCGCCGATATACTCTTTGATTCTCGCAAGAATTTCACTTTTGATCTTTTCTTTGGGTGCGTGCCAATCAATATCATCCAACCTTACCTGCTTCAGGAGAAAATTCAACAACCGCTTCTGCAATTTGTTTGTATTCCCATCTTTTTTCACTTCTAATTTCAACTCCTTTATCGACTCTTTTTTGAGTGTCGCATCGGAAGCGTTTTTCTGTTCTGCTATGCGCAGCAATACCTTGTCCAGGTAACCACTGATCTTCTCAATAAAGAAGTCGCCCAGTTTGTTATCCCACACAAGGAAGATCGCTTTTTTAAGGGTGTATCCGGAAGCTAAAGAGGGGAACAAAACAAATCCCGCAATGGAAAGTACCAGTAATAAAGATGACCAGAATGCCACCGTAAACAGTACAAAGATAGCCAGCAAAGCGCCAATGCCGCCTGCCCTTGCTCCGGCATAACCCGGATGGTTACCCAAAAGATAAATGGCCATGATCAACCCGATTATTGAAAGGATAATACCGGGGATAACAATGCTGATCCACGCTACAAAAGACCGCGTGGCAATTTTCGCAAATAGGTTAAAATTTGTATTCATAGCCAAAAGATATAAAAATAGTATTAATCAGCCCGGTATTTTCTCAAACTTATCGGCCAGTTCCGGCGCACCCTTTTTCATCATGATCGTGATCACCTGGTGCATCCATGCAAGGCAACCACAGGATAATACACATACAAACATCCAGGAACTTGTCCATAACCCTGTTACATTCAACAGGTAACCGAACAGGATAGGGCCTACAAATCCGCCCAATCCCCCCATCATACCGACCATACCACCCACGGCTCCAATCTCCTTCGGAAAATATTCCGGGATATGTTTAAATACAGCGGCAGTGCCAATACCCCAGCAGGCACCAATCATAATGATGATAACTACAAAGACCCACATGTTCGCTTTGAAAAAGATCATCGTAGTACCCTGTGCCAGTAATTGTTTTTTTGTCACGTTATCTCCTGGTTTTACTACCGGCTCCTGCCAGACATCCTTATCAGGCAGGATCATTGCCTTCCTGTCTACATGGTCAAACTTATGACTCTTCTGTACGACTGGATATTGTTTGTTATCCACCTGTATAAGGGAGTCCGATACCATGGTGACAGTGCCAGCCTGTGATGCCATAATACCTGTACCCGGCGAATAGATCTGCATTCTGGGAATGATAAGCAGAAAGCTGAGCACAACAGAACCGGACAACACCCAGTACATGATACGGCGCGCACCATACTTATCAGAAAGCCATCCACCCACAGCCCTGAAGATGCCTACCGGTAAACTAAAGCAGGAGGCCAGGAAACCAGCAGTGATGAGGTTGACATTATAGGCGTTTACAAAATAAGGCAATAGCCACTGTGAGAATGTAACGAAGCAACCAAAGACCAGGAAGTAGTATAACCCAAACCGCCATACGCGAATATTTTTTAACGGCTGCAATAGTTTGCGTAATGTTTTATCTGATGCATCCGGTTTTTTATTGACGGTGAACAGGAGAAAAAGGATGCCCACAACAGCTAAGACCACTGCATAAATCACAGGCAGGTGTCGCCAGCCTTCCGGGTTAGTACCATAGCCCGTCAACTGCTTTAACACGGTAGGGGCAAAGAGGGTGGTCATGGCAGATCCTATCGTACCAAATCCGAATAGGCCTAAAGCTCTTCCCTGCCAGTTTTTCGGGTACCAGACGGAAGTAAACCCAACGCCTATAGAAAAACTTGTTCCCAGCAGACCAAAGAAAAAGCTCAGTATGAGAAAGGTACTGTAGCTATTAGCCTGAGATAGGAGAAACATGGGTACTGAGCACCCCAGCAATAAAATGGTGAACATCCACTTACCACCCACCAGATCGGTCAGCATACCAACAGGAAGGCGCATGATTGAACCGGTTAATACAGGTATCCCCAATAGCCATCCAACATCTACAAGATTCCATTCAAAGATCCCATTATCAACGAGATAGGTAACGAGTACCCCATTCAGCATCCAGCCGGCAAAGCTGACAAGAAAGCCCAGGGTATTGAAAAATAGCATTCGATGTGACGTGGAGAGAGAGGTGCTATTCATATATTTAGAATTAAACTGCAAATTGTAATAATTGAGGGATGGTATTTGTGATATGGAATATGAAATTATTTATTAAATTACTATAAACATGGTCAGAATGTATGATTTAGATCATTTTTTTAATAAAGATTTTCATACAACTTTATTATCATGAGATTTCAACTTAATAAGAAGGCATTTCTCGTTGCAATATTTTGTTGTATAGTCACTGTGATGTTGGTCTTTTATGGCTCACGGAAACTGCAAAATTTCGATGCCGCTTTGATAGCCTACTTGTTCGGCACCGTTTTCGCCCTCTTCGGAATAATCTACCGGTACTGTATCTGGTTACAACGACCACCCACCTGGATGTATTTCAGACGAGGATGGCAACTCCTGTTTTCAAAAAGCTTTGTGGAATATGCTGGCTTATCAGTGCAGAAACTGGTACGCAATATCGCTTTTCAACGGTTTATATATCCACGTGGAAAGGTGAGATGGTGGGGACATTTTTTACTGGCTACAGGTTGTATGTTAGCCTTTTGTGTTACTATTCCGCTTACCCTGGGCTGGATTCATTTCACTATGAATCCTACTGATACCAGTATTTACGAAGCACATCTGTTTGGTTTCAAAGTCATGGATTTTAAGTTAGGATCCTGGATGGCCTTTTTTATATTCCATATCCTCAACTGGTGTTCCTGGCTGGTTATTGCCGGTTGCTTATTGTTTATGCGCCGTCGCTTAACCCATGCAGGGCTTATCGCTTCCCAGACCTTTGAAGGAGATTGGTTGCCGTTAATTTTACTCATGGCTATTTCTGTAACAGGTTTGGGGTTGACATATGATTATGAATTTCTGAAAGGCAAGACTTACGAGTTTATGGCTGTTACCCATGCGGTGACAGTGATACTTTTTTTAATATGGATCCCTTTCGGAAAATTCTTTCATATCATTCAGCGGCCTGCACAGATTGGTGCTCATTTATACAGGAAGGAAGGGGAGAAGCGGGGAATGGCAACCTGTCCGCATACGCATCAACCGTTTGCTACCCAAATGCATATAGATGACCTTAAGACAGTCACAAAAGAACTGGGTTTTGACTTCACACTGGAAGACGGCACATCACATCTTGACCTGAGTCCTGAAGGGAAAAGAGCGGCGCTGGCCAAAGCACACCTTAAAGCCCGCGAGGCGAGTGGCAAATTCTTTGGATGAACATATTAAACTATTACTATGGCTAAATTACCTGTCGATGCGGAAAAGATAATTGAGCAATTCGGACCTCATTTGAACTTTGCCCCGCAGGAAGGTTACATTGGAAGAGATGAACCTGACAAAGTAGTAGAAACCCATTGTTGCTTTTGTGGCATGCAGTGTGGCATTAAGTTGCTGGTTAAAGATAATAAGGTAGTAGGATTTGATCCCTGGATGGAGTTTCCTTTTAATGAAGGAAGACTATGTCCCAAAGGGGTGCAGCGTTACCTTCAGAACAATCATCCTGATCGCCTGCTGGAACCTTTGCAGAGAGTGGAAGGTGTGGGGTTCAAACCGACTACCTGGGAAGACTCTATGAATAAAACGGTCTCTGAAATACAACGTATTCAGGAGACTTATGGAAAAGATGCGTTTGCCATGCTTTCGGGCGTATCTATTACGAATGAGAAGAGTTACCTGGTAGGGAAATTTGCACGTGTGGCATTGAAAACACGTAACCTGGATTATAATGGCCGCCTCTGCATGGTGAGTGCCGGTGCGGGTAACAAGAAAGCTTTTGGGCTTGACCGAGGTTCCAACAATTATTCAGACCTGGCCAGGGCAGAGGTGATTCTGGTAGCCGGTGCAAATGTGAGTGAAACATTTCCTACCCTGACCTATTGGATCTGGCAAGCCAGAGACAATGGTGCTAAACTGATTGTCGTAGATCCACGCGTGATACCGCTGGCAAGAACAGCTGATCTGCACCTGGACATAAGACCGGGCACTGATTCAGCGCTGTATGGAGCGATGCTGAATTATATGGTGGAAAGGGATATGCTGGATCATGATTTCATCAACGAACATACTACCGGTTTTCAGCAAACGATTGACGCTGTTAAAGATTATTCACTGGAATGGGCAGAGCAGGTAACAGGCATTGCCAAAGAGAAAATTGCGACTGCTGCTGAATGGTGGGGCAAGGCAGCGACCAGTTTCCTGCTGCATGCAAGAGGTATTGAACACCATTCCAAAGGAGTGGATAATGTACTGGGTTGCATTAATCTGGTACTGGCTACAGGCAGAATAGGTAAACCTTATTGTGGTTATGCGACCATCACAGGACAGGGCAATGGCCAGGGAGGCAGGGAGCATGGTCACAAATGTGATCAGTTGCCGGGCAACCGTGATATCAGTAACCCTGCACATCGCAAATATATATCTGAAGTATGGGGCATAGACGAGAAAGAAATGCCGGGTGTAGGCTATACTGCCTATGAATTGATAGAAGCCATTCACCGGGGTGAAGTAAAAGGATTGATTTCTTTATGCTTCAACCCACTGGTGTCGCTGCCAAATAATAACTATGTACGGGAGGCTTTTGAGAAGCTTGAATTTTATGCTACGATTGACTTCTTCCTGAATGAAACCGCCCGCCATGCAGATATTATCTTCCCCGGTTCGCTGCAGGAAGAAGAGGAGGGAACCGTTACGACTGCCGAAGGTCGGGTAACACGTATACGTCAGGCCGTTACGCCACCGGGGCAGGCACATACTGATACTTCTATTATCCTTGAACTGGCAAGACGACTGGGAGTGGGTGATAAATTCAATTATTCTACCAGCGAAGATATTTTCAATGAACTGAGGGTCGCATCCAAAGGAGGAACAGCCGATTATTACGGTATCACCTATGAAAAGATAGAGGCGAACATGGGGGTGTTCTGGCCCTGTCCATCGTTAGATCATCCCGGTACACCGCGGTTATGGGAAGATAGAAAATTCGCTACAGCCGATGGGAAAGCACATTTTAACCCGGTGGTATATAAAGACCCCGGCGAGGTTGTGGATGACGAATACCCGATTGTACTGACAACAGGCAGGGTGGTATCGCAGTATCTGAGTGGTACGCAGACCCGGCGTATTGGCAAGCTGGTGAATCAGTATCCTGAACCATTACTTGAAATACATCCGGAGCTGGCTGCCAAATATGGCATTACACAGCGTGAGCTGGTACGGGTTGTGACAAGAAGGGGAGAGGCAGAATTTCCTGCCAATATAGTGGAGACCATTCGTAAGGATACGGTCTTTGTTCCTTACCACTGGCCGGGCCGTAAATCAGCTAACCAGCTCACTCCGGGAACACTGGATCCTGTTTCCAAGATACCTGAATTTAAAGTGTGTGCCTGTAAACTGGTTCCGTTGCGAAAGGAAGCGCCATTGCCACAGGATTCGCATGCATATGATAGTATTTAACCGTAAAACCAGATCGCATGACATCGTATTACAAAACCGAAATGGAATTTTTTGTGGATATGCAGCGATGTATAGGTTGCAAAGCTTGTGAAGCTGCCTGTGCAGAATGTGAGACCAACGGCCAGCAGTCTATGATCCATGTGAATTACGTAGAGCGGGCAGTGACAATACAAACCACGGTGCAGGTATGTATGCATTGCGATGATCCGGTATGTGCGAATGTATGCCCGGCCGATGCTATCAGCAAAGACGAATTTGGGGTGGTGCATACTGCTAATACTGCCCGTTGTATAGGTTGTTCCAATTGTGTGATGGCATGCCCTTTTGGCGTTCCCTTCAAGGAAGAAAGCTATGACATGATGATGAAGTGCAACATGTGTTACGATCGTACCAGTGCCGGTAAAAAGCCCATGTGTGCCACTGTATGCCCCAGCCAGGCATTGTACTATGGCACCAGGGAAGATATGCAGAGAATGCGGCCGAATAGTGTGCCGGTAAATACTTTCCAGTTCGGCAAGCTGGAAGTGAAAACCAAGGTGAATATTATGATGCCTAAAGGATCCACCATGCTGAAAGTAGATTAATCTATAATCAATGAATTATGCCAGATAAGAATGAGAATATCCCGGATGGGAAGAACGATTTCCCTATTAGTCAGGCGGGGACTACAGATGTGACACGCCGGCAGTTTGCCAAATTCCTTTGCCTGGTATCAGGTGGATTGGCAACAGGAAGCGCATTTGTAGCCATGAAATCGACTCTCTTCCCGGAAAAGAAGGTAACAGGATTACATAGGGTATGTGGTATTCATGATGTACCGGTAGGTGGAACAAGACCGTTTGTGCTGGAGGGAAATGCTACACCTTATATCCTCATCCATCTGGAAAATGGGGAATTCAAAGCGTATGAGCAAAAGTGTACGCATCTTTCCTGTGCAGTATTTTATAAACCGGGAACAGGGAAATTAGAATGTCCCTGTCATAATGGATGGTTCGATGCTATGACAGGAGAGGTGGTGCAAGGACCTCCACCAAGGCCGCTGCCCAGGTTGGAGGTGCAGGTGAAGGGAGATGATATCTTTGTAACAGGCGCCTAAATTTCATTTACCATGAGTACTTTTCGCCGGGCGCAAAGTCAGGCCCATCCGAATAAGACCAGTACACTGATGCTGGCTATTATTATGTTACTGATCTTAAATGTTACTATCCAGATCTGGTTATTGTATAATGGATTGAATAATGCACTTGATCATAATCCCGGCATTGCCATACCTGCGTTTATAGGATCGTTTTTCCTGTTTTTAATTAATTGCGGGTTATTATATTATTTGCCCCGCAGTAGAAGAGGGTAACTAAAAGCTGGAGAAATAGGTAGTGCACCTTAAAGTTTGCCGTTTTTTTTCCAGTATTCCTATCTGCCCTTTTCAGGCATCATTTAATTTGTCATGGGGGCAAAAGCCGGAGAATACAATTCTCCGGCAGCTGACTATTTTTCCTGAATAAAAATATTATTCAGCATTTGCTATAAATGGTGCAGCGCAATAGAAGGTGCTGTCGCTTAATTGTCCAGCCAGAAACCTTGCCAGACTGGTGGCGCTGATCTTATTAGATGGGCAATCAGTCAGGCTGGTGATCACACCAGGTGCTTCCCCGGTGAGCTCAATAAGCGGCAGGCGGATCATCGTCCAATCCAGCCGGGTGTTTTGCAGCAGTTCGTATTCCGCTTGTTTATCGCGGGTGGTTTGCGGATAATTGGCATACATCCAGTCCGTAGCCTGCATTACCCAGGGGCTTTTTTGATCCGCTGGTGTTTGTACACTTAGTCCTGTGGTAACGATATAACGGTGAATATGCTGTTCCTGCATGGCCCTGATCAAATTCCCAGTGGCTGCGCTGAATACCGGCAGATCATTGCCTCTCTGTCCGATGGTGCTAATAACGGCATCCACGCCTGTGACAAGCGTTCTGACCGCTGTAAGGTCTCTTACATCACCTTGTATCACATCAATGAGAGGGTCATATTGAGCCTGATTGCGGACGAGCAACCGTAAGGAGAAGTTTTGCCGGAGAAGTTGTTGAACGAGATATTGACCGGATTTACCAGTACCACCTATGATAGCTATTTTCATAAAAACCTGTTGATAATTGAATAATGAAGAATATACCTACAGGAGTATGTAGGTAAAAATGGCCGGAGTGGCCCAATGGAATATGTTCAACAGGTGCGTTTAATAGCCTAAAGATAGGCAAATTTCTGATTGACTATGTCCTGCTCGAACTGTACAAGGGAATTATCCAGTTTAAGAAGTTGCTGTTCTTTCAATTCAGGTGGTAAAAAACTATAGATAATACTGTTTCTCACAATGCCTTTGATATCATCGTAGGTAAGAGAGGGATACCTGGTAGCCAGCAGGATATATTGCTGTGTTAAATCGGTTCTCAATATGGCTGCATCATCTGTACTGATCACCACAGGCACCTTGTGTGTGTAATAAAACAAAACAGGATGCTGTTCATTCTTCACTTTTAGAATGAATTCATTGCTAACCAGATTGATTTCCACGGCTACCTTACGTTTATTCATTTCTTCCAATAGCTGTATGGCCTGTACTTCATGTGAGATGTCCACACCATGACCAATACGTTGGGCACCTGCTACCATCACTGCCTGCCGGATATGATAACGTAATAATTCAGGCCGTACCATTCCTGTTGCCAGTTCGCCTGCATGCAGGGAATATTTTACCTGTGGGTAGTGTTTATGCAAATGTGCTACCATTAACATATGTAGGGTATAATCCCGCATCGATACTTCACCATCTTCAGGAGAGACCAGATTCACTCCCACAATCAGCGGGTCTATGCTGGCGGCGTGAAAGGAGATCAACAACTTTCGGTATACATTCAGTGGCGATGCATTTCTGTTTGCATGCAGCAGATAACGCAGCATAAAAACACCGTCATCCACACCTGCTTTCTGATGCAGCAGGTCCTGTCTATGACAGAAATTAACTGCTGTATTTGTGATGCCTGCTTTTATCAGGGCATTGTATACTTTATCGAGCGTATCTGATACGGCAACACTGTCAGCGAGAGAAGCAGCTGTCATTGATTTTTCCCATACAGATCCGGCAGGCAACTGGATAGGAGCATCCGGAGCCCCCAGCATCGTTTCAATATAAGATACGTTTTCGGCGAGTGCACGCTGCTTAAACTCCTGCATGCCCCGGGGTATATCATAGCCAGCAACAGCAGAAAATCTGGCAAAGGTGCCGAAAAAGTGCTGATCACTGGGCCCTACGGATTCATTATAATCCTTGATAGATGCTTTGCGCAAAAAGGCCTGTTTAAGAGAATCAAAATTTTTTTGAGTGCGTAGGGTCTCAAAATGTTCCCAGGGGCTTTTATGGCGTGTGCCAGTGGTGTCTACCTCTATCGTACGCGGGTTCATCCAGCCATTGCTCTCATTTAATATATTCCAGTAAGTTTCTCCATAGATTGACCCGGAGAAATGATGATGGAGATCTCCGCCTTTGGGCATAGCAGTAAAGAATGCGGTCAGCATTCCCTGATCATGACGGATCTTTTCAAAATAAGCATTGATCTCCAGGGTGTGGGAGGGAGGATTGGGTTGGGGAAGATCAGTAGTTATATAGCTGGAAACAGCAGCCAGAAGGGAGAATACTCCTGTAATCATCGTTCAGTGTTTTAGTTATGGGGTGTATATTCCCATAAAGTTACCTGTAAGTATCCGCAATTTCAATCACACTTCAAAATTCGGTCGTGTGTCATTATCATTTTTCTTTCAAAAATATCCCAATCCCCGACCTGAGATAACTGTCCGGGGATCCCGGAGGGCCTGAATGTAAATATTGGTAAACACCGGAAATATAATTTCCGTTTTTTTTTCAACTACCAGAAAAACTATATAACAAACCATTTACGAAATCAAACCTGCCAACTATTAACCCCTGCTAGCTCCCTTTTATTGATACCTTATCTTGCGCAATTATTTGCCAAACAATTAACCCCAAAAAGTAAATTACCATGCTTAAATCTGCAAAATGGTTATTCCTTTGTTTTAACCTCATTGTTTTAATGGGAAGTTGCTCAAAAGATAACAACAGCACACCTGGAAATAATATTGATACAACTGGAAATAACAATGGCACTGATACTACACATGTGCCAGCTCAAATCGACGTTGTCGCCGTAGATAGTCAGGTCAATGTGTTTATGACCACCTACAATGTACCGGCATTATCCATCGCTATCACCAAAGGTGAAAAACTGGTGTATGTAAAGGCGTATGGACTGGCGGATAAAGAGAAGAGCCAAAAGGCGGACACAGGTGATTTATATCGTCTGGCCAGTTTGTCGAAGCAACTCACCTCGGTGGCCATTATGAAATTGCTGGAGCAGGGGAAAATTTCCCTTAGCGCCACAGTATTTGGTACAAGTGGTATATTAGGAAATAAGTACGGTACATTGCCATATGGGCCACATATCACAGAGATCACGGTTGATCAGTTGTTACATCATACTTCCGGTGGTTGGGGCAATTCAGTGAATGATCCTATGTTCTCCAACGCTTCATTATCAACTGAAGAACTGATCAACTGGACATTGGATAACAGGCCATTGGATCATACACCCGGTACCTATTATGACTATTCTAATTTTGGGTACTGTATATTAGGCAGGGTCATTGAGAAAATCACTGGGCAGAGTTATGAAGCAGCCGTGAAATCATTGGTATTAAATCCTATAGGCATTACTGATATGACCATCAGTGGTAATACTCTGGCCGACAGACTTCCGAAAGAAGTGAAATACTATGGTCAATATGGGGAAGATCCATATGCGTATAATATCCGGAGAATGGACGCCCATGGAGGATGGCTGGCTACGGCGAAGGATCTGGCCAAACTCCTGGTATATATAGATGGGTACCCTGTACGGCCGGATATCATTACAAAACCGACGTTGACGACTATGCTGGAGACTTCTACTGCAAATAATGAATATGCATGTGGATGGGCTGTGAATGGGGCCAATTATTATCATACGGGCAGCTTGCCAGGTACTGCGACGGAACAGGCCTGTACCAGTCAGGGATATAATTTTGTGATCCTGACAAATACCCGAAGTCTGCTGAGTAAATTCTCGACAGACCTCGATCAAATCTTTTGGAGGGCATTGCAAAAGAACCCTGTGTGGTCAGATTATGATCAGTTTAAATAATTACACAGCGGCCGGTTTTACATGCCGGCCGCTGTGTATCATTAAGGTAGAGGTGTATTGATCTTACGGCCTACAGCCTGTAGCAGACTATAGTAAGCATAAGAGGATGAAGGAATCATCCCGTCATCATACCTCGCCAGGTTGATGCGGGTCACTTTTTATTTTGATGGGGGAACGACCTTTGTGCCCCATGCGGATGCTTTATCGCTCATTTCAAGTACCAGTTCTCCTCCATTTACAATATCCTTATGTTCTAACCATGATTGTTCATACGCTTTTCCATTTAATTTCACCGACCTGATGTACTTGTTTTTGCCGGAGAGGTTATTCGCGATGATAGAGAAATCTTTCCCATTCTCCTGATGAATGATCGTCTTGCTGAAGTAAGGTGCATTGATCAGATAATACGATTGCCCGGCATTAGGAAAGAGTCCCATCATATGAAAATCCAGCCAGGAGGACATAGCCCCGGAATCATCATTCCCCGGTAATCCTGCTGCTGAGGTGTTATAGCTGCTGTCGATAATAGTATGAATCCTTTCTGAGCTCAGATCCGGTCTGCCGATCCAGTGATATAAGTTAGGTGTCAGGAAGGAAGGTTCGTTTGAAACGTTGTAGTATTTATTGTTAAAGAATATATCCAGTCTTTTTTTGAATGCTGCTGTACCGCCACTTTTGCTAATGAGTGTATTGACGTCATGGGGTACATATAGTGAATACTCCCAGGAACTGGCCTCATAGAAGAACGCGCACCACCAGCATACACACATGGGATAGTCCTGTGCAAGCGGGTTGTATTGCATTTGTTTTTGAGGTGCATTCAATACATTACAGTCAATCGTATCTATCCATCTGCCATCGGAATTTTTCGGAAGAATAAATCCCTTTGCACCATGATCTTCATACGGGCGCCATAAGTTCTGCCAGTTATCAGATTGTTTCAGGAACCGTTGGTAGAGTCTATCCTGTTGCAAGCCTTTGGCTACAGTCGCGATACAATAGTCATTATAGGCATATTCCACTGTACGTGTTCCTGCTCTTGGAAACCGGGTAGACACATAGCCCAGTGTATTATAATCTGTCAATCCACCACGACCTTCTTTTTCTTCGATACCTCCCGGTGGTACATCAGCATTTTTCAGCATTGCCTGTAAGGCATAGTTGTAATCAATTCCCTGCAAGCCTTTCGCATAGGCATCTGCTATCAATACATCAGCATTGGAACCTCCCTGTGTACGACCGTTGTAATTACCACTGCGTGCATCGGGCATATAGCCATCACGATGGTATATATTGAGCAGGGCATTTACAATACTAACTTCACGGGAAGGGGTGATGAGTGTAAGCAGCGGATTGGAGGAACGGAAAGTATCCCAGATAGCATAGAAGTCATCATAGTAGGGCTCATTGGAAATCCATAAAGGATTTTCTCCTGTTCTGTCGACCGGCATCAGCATGGTATGGTAAAGGCCTGTATAGAACATGATATGTTGTTCCCTGGTAGCGGAGCGGTCTATTTCTATCCTGTTGAGCAGCGTTTCCCATTTCTGTTCAGTGGCTTCCCGCACGCTGTTAAACTGCCAGCCTGCTATTTCATGCTCCAGATTGTAGCGGGCTTTCTCTTCGCTGATAAATGAAATGCCGATCTTTACCTGTACAGTATCGCCGGCCGTACCGTCAAAGTAGGCAATAGCACCGGTTTTTTCTCCTGAATCAAACTGTACTTTTACCCCGGGTTGTAACAACTTGTTTTTCCAGGTCGAAAAGCTACTGAATGGATGATCAAACAGCATGGTGAAATATATTGTATAGGCAGTTCCATTATTCCATCCACCTCTGATACGGCTATAGCCTCTTATTTCGTTGTTGCTGACCACTGTTACTTCTGAACCGACAAACTGCTGTGCTTCGCGGGCATCAGGGTCCTGGGTGGTTGGTTCTCCAAGAAAATGGCCGGCATCTACTTTCAGGGCTTTTTTCCCTTTCTGACCAAATACAAAACGATAGAAGGAAGCTCTGTCAGCTGTTGTCATTTCCGCTTTGATCTTCCACTTTTCCAGCACCATGCTGTAATAACCTGTTTTTGCTATTTCTTCACCTCTGGAAGATTCCTGATAGATGGAATCAAAATCACCTGAGAAGGGCATGATCAATATATTCCCATACTTTGGCCCGCCACCGGTACCACTTACATGGGTCTGGCTAAATCCCAATACGGGTACTTTCTTGTCTGCGAAATATCCACTGTTGCTATGTCCTTTACAATCTGGGCCGGGTTTTACCATGCCAAAGGGAGTGGATGGACCAATGAATATATGTCCATCTCCACCGGAGCCGATAAAAGGATCTACATAGGTATATAACGGAGATTGTGCGCCTGCATGGTGAGCAAATGAACAGACGGCGAACATCAACGTGAGTATCTTCTTCATAATGTGTTTTTTTACTAGGGGTACTGACAGCAGCGCTGTCGGAAAACCGGGGGATAAAATAAGGACTTTTCTGATAATACCTTTATTAAAATTCAGTAACTTAAAGTACTTAAACACTCTCCATGTTAAAAAGTGACAAGGCCCTCAAAACTACCGCCCAATCTTCTCAAGCAGCAGCTCACCACTCCGGGGTATTAGCTATTTCCAAACCCGCCGTAAAACCCGTTATACAGGGTGCATTCTGGTACAGGCAGTATGTAGGAGGCCCAACCCTTTATTACAGTGGCGCCGAACCTCCTCTCCATAGCTGGGATTTTGAGCAGGAAATTGGAAAGTCGGTTTACTATCCATTTGGCCGTATTAGTGTAGAGGAATACTTAGCGCAAAAGAAAGAAGCTAAAAGAAAGAAGAACATTGCCAATAGTACTATGCCACTACTCACAATGACCGAAATTTTCTTCAACGCCGTTGAGCATGTGGATATTCCCAAAAGAATAAAGAACAATGTCAAAATGCTGAATATCTTTTTAGACATTGGATATGCAGAACTAAAAGCGATGAATCTGGAGGCAAAAATGAATTTCCCCACTTACATGAAGAACGCACTTGCCTATACCTCTTGTCATAATACAGCGCAGAAATTATTGGCCCGAATGAGTGATCCTACAGAGGAAACCAGTTCCTTTTTAGGTAAGGATAAAGAAGAAGCTGCTGAAGCTCATCCCAGTTCAAACTGGATGCAGGCGGTAGCCCTTTCCCTTCAATCGGCAATTGCTACTGATATTGATGAAGGGAACAGGTCTATTTATGAAATTCACTGTGGTGGCCATGGATTTGCTATTCTTGTCAGGAACGGGAATGCAGAAATATTACAAAGTTTTGCGAATGCTATTTCGCTGGTACAACGAATGAAAGATGGTTCGCTTTTATTGAACAGGGCAACTGTCACAAAACTGATAACAGACCTTGCATCAGGAACAGAGTCAGACCGGAATAATGCTGCTTTTTTAATTGCTAACTGCAACGCTGAGTTGTTTGGATTAAATCCTGCATGCTGTTTTCAATACAGATGGAGAAAGGCTGGATTGCTGGGAGATGATGCATTGCTGGATTTCTTTAAAACAGAACTGAAAAATTCTTACGACCAGGTAAAAGGAGCAGGGTTACTGAAAAGGTTATAATACATCATCAAATAGGTAAACGAATCAGGAAAGTTGATTATTTTTGCCTCCCCTAATCAACCTTACGTGCAAAAGAAATTATTGAGTCAGCGACACCCTGTTTTTTATTTCCTTTCTGTGTGGACCAAGCGTATCAAAAGACAATTAACATGGTATTTAGACAATAAAAAATATGCCTCCCTGAGAACCACCGAACCACTCAGCTATCGCATCAGGAAGCATCAGTCAGTGTTACTGAAGAAGTTAGGAGAGAACAATGAACAGCTGCAAATAAACAAAGTTACCAACCTTAAAATTGCCGCCGGCAGAATAGCAGGGATACAAATAAAACCGGGCGAGACCTTTTCCTTCTGCAAACTTGTTGGGCTTCCTACAAAAAAGAAAGGCTATCTGCCGGGTATGGAGCTCTCTTTCGGTGAAGCACGCGCAGGCATTGGTGGCGGCATTTGCCAGATCGCCAATCTTATCCATTGGCTGGTGATCCATAGTCCTCTTACAGTGACAGAGCGCTACCACCACTCTTTTGATCCCTTCCCTGACGATGGGCGGGTATTACCTTTCGGTAGCGGGGCGACTGTATTTTACAATTACCGGGACTACCAGTTTACGAACAATACTCCTCATACTTTCCAGATCAACCTGTGGTTTTCTGAAAAATGTCTGGAGGGAGAATTAAGGGTTGATGAGGAACTGGATTATGCCTACCATGTGGAAGAACGGGAACACCAGTTTCTGAAGATAGGGGAGCAGTTCTTTAGGAAGAATGAAATATGGCGACATAAGATCCTGAAATTTCAAAGTGGGAAGGTGGTGGAAACAGAACTGGTAACGAAGAATTTTGCCAGGGTGACTTATACGCCAGAAAATTATGTGGAAGGATGATGTAAGCTTTTTGATAATCTGCTTTTTAAATAACTTACTGTAGCAGGTATGTCGCCGGATAGCGTTTTTGCTTAATTAGTCAACGTATTGGCGAAGTTCCTGATTGAAAACAGATATGCAGGATGGTTCCCGGCCTTAAAAAGGCCTTTGGGATGGATAAGCGCGTAAGTGTCTGATTTTATAGTTATTATATAAAATATTAAATGCATAAAATTGTTATTTAATATTTTGTTGCATCAGATTACCGGCAATCCCTTAATAGAATAGGATTGCGATCATTTGCAATAGTTTTATACCTTTGCATCCCAATTACAGATTATGCTCGAAAATTTAAAAGTAGGAATATTAGGAGGCGGTCAGCTGGGGGGTATGCTTATACGTCACGCTATAGATCTTGGTCTCAGTATTTCAGTAATGGATAAAGATCCTAACGCGCCCTGTGCCCGTTATTCTTCTTCCTTTACCGTTGGCGATCCCAAATCTTACGAAGCTGTTTTGGCATTCGGTAAGGACCTGGATGTAATCACCATCGAAATGGAAGCGGTGAATATCGAGGCATTAAGCGAGCTCCGGCAGCAAGGTAAAAAGGTGTATCCTTCTCCTGATACAATTAGAGTGATCCAGGATAAATATACACAGAAGCAATTTCTGCAGTCACACAATATCCCGGTAGTACCAGGGGTAGCTGTTGAGGGTAGAGATGATCTGTACAAGATTGAAAACAAATTGCCCGGCTGTCTTAAAAAACGCCGCAATGGATATGATGGTTATGGTGTGATGGTATTGAAATCAGAGGCTGATATTGCCAATGCATTTGATGAGCCGTCTGTGCTGGAAGAATTGGTAGATATCAAAACTGAAATTGCTGTAATTGTAGCAAGAAATGAGCATGGTGCTGTAAAGTGTTATGATCCTGTAGCGATGGTATTTTCTGATGAGAAGTTCGTACTTGAATTCCAGGTAGCTCCTGCTCAGTTGGAGGACAAGCTCACCAAAGAAGCTTATGCGCTTGCGGAGAAGATCGCCAATGCCCTTGAACTGGTTGGTATTCTTGCAGTTGAAATGTTTGTGACAAAAGATAACCAGGTTTTGGTGAATGAATTGGCGCCAAGACCACACAACAGTGGTCACCATACTATTGAAGCCAGCACAACCTCACAATATGAACAATTGCTCCGTGCCATCTTAGGGTTGCCGCTGGGCGATACAGCGCTTCGTTACCCTTCTTATATGCTGAATATTCTTGAAACAGCGGCGCTGGCATCGAACAGAGAGGCGAAAGTACAGGCGTTGTTAGAAGTGCCTGGTGCGCATTTGCACTGGTATGGCAAAATAGGCAGCAGATTAGGTAGAAAAGTAGGGCATATCACTATCACTGATAACTCCATGGAAGGAGTGGTTGTAAAGGCTGAAACTATTCGGAAAATTTTAAATTAATCAATATGAAACAGGTAGAAGTAGGCATTATTATGGGCAGTAGTTCCGATGCGCCTATTATGCGTCAGGCAATAGACGTGTTAAAGAAATTCGACATCGGCTATGAGTTTAATGTAGTGTCCGCACACCGCAGCCCACAAAGGATGTTTGATTACGCAGGTACCGCTGAAGAGCGTGGTCTGAAAGTGATCATTGCCGGTGCTGGTGGGGCAGCGCACCTTCCGGGTATGGTGGCTGCTATTACTACTTTGCCTGTTGTAGGTGTTCCTATCAAGTCTTCTAACTCATTGGATGGCTGGGATTCGCTGTTGTCTATTGTACAGATGCCTGGTGATATTCCGGTAGCTACAGTGAGTGTAAATGGTGCACGTAACGCTGGTTTACTGGCAGTACAGATCCTGGCAACCTGTAATCCCGAATTGAGACAAAAGCTGGCTGATATGAAGCGGGAGAATAATGAGAAGGTGAATCAGATGAATGAGACGTTGGATCGTTCTTAAGAGAAGAAGTTATAAATAAGAAAGCCGTTCTATTTTAGAGCGGCTTTCTTATTTATAGGTCAGGTTATTAAAACTTATTACACCATGCTCAGAAATTAATTTTAGATAAAAGGTCTACAGAAAAATAATGAGAGGAAGTTTCTCAATCAATAAGGCACTTTTTTACCCCATAGCTGGTGGATTACCCAACCAAAATCGGTTTACAGACTGACGAGAAACATATTTATTCCTAACAAATAGCATTAAGTTAGTAACTTATTAACATTAAAGAACTATGAAATTATTCTATTATCTGGCCATTTCCATGTTATGTTTTACTGCCTGCAACACCAGCCAGAGTAAGACACCTGTTAAAAAAGACGGACTTGTCATCACGGACAAACTTTTGGGAACTACTTCCTTATGTAGTATTAGCGAAGTAATCAAAACACTAGCTCCGGCAAGGGTAGATACTTCCAGTACCGATTATGAAAAAGGTAAATGGTATTATGTAAAAGCCGTATTAAAAGATAGTTCCTACCTGCTGATGGAAACTTCTGATATCAATGCCGGTAAAATACAACGTTTATCTACCAATTCCACTAAAGTGATCTCCGCAACTGGATATGCTGTTGGAACCACTATTGGTGACCTGTTCGACAAGAATGAAGAAGTTGTTGTAAAAAAGGAATGGAGTAAGATCTTTTTCCAAATCAAGAAAGACAATGTATCTCTCCAGGCGGATGAAAGATTTTTCCAGGATCTGCCTGCTGAACCCACTTTCGATGCATTTAAAAAATATCGCCAGGTACCATTGACTTTATTGGTGGTTACACCTGTTTGTCAATAAACATTTTTTACACCAGGAAAGCTGGAGAGACCTGTCTCCGGCTTTCGCCCTTTGAAAGTAAATCCTTAATTTACCATCGATATACCCCCTTTAACTGCTTACTCTCCCCATTAATTTCACAACTACCAATAGAAGCGCGACCATTTGTATGATCAGTTAAGAACACGAAAGCCAGAGATAATCATCTCCGGCTTTTACAGGTTCAAAATGGCAGAACCAATTGTATGTATTGCATCTATTTCTGACTTGTTTCAGCCGTTCCATCATCGAATAGTCTGGTTATACCAGTTATTTGCTCTCCTTTTCGCTCAAATTTAATCCTCAGGAAATCCTTTTCTTCTACAGAGAACAAGTCTTTATTCATGGGAATTAACTTGTTTTTAGCACCACCTGTTTTCTGAAGGTACAGTTGTCCGTTCTCCAGCAAAACACTTCTGCTACCATAGGTACCCGTATAGCTCTTCAGGCTGTCCGGAGATATAGTGAAGGGTGTGAGTTGTGCTTTTATGCTCATCAGCGCCCATTTCGCCTGAAAATTATCTTCCGGTGCCTTTGTCAGTGCTTTTAGCTGAGCGGTTAATAATGCATCTTTAGCAGGTACCATGATATCAGGTTTTACCCCGGTACCTTCCCAGTCGGTTTTGGTAATGGCACTGATAGACCTTCCTTCCGGAATAATAATTATGATATGGTCGCTGGCTTCCACCTCCTCAACCGGATGCGCACCACCTCCTGTGGTTTCCCCGATGATCGTAACGCGTTTCAGATTTTGCAGGCTGTAACAGAAGTCCTCGGCAGCAGAAAAGGTATTCTGACTGGTAAGAATATAAACATCTGTATTCGGCATCCTTTTACCGTGTACGTATGGCAACGTCTTGAATTGAGTAAGGGTATTGGTCGGGCGCCAGAAGATGTCAGTCAATGGCTGAGGCTCTCCTTCGAACAGGTAACTGGCCAATAGTTGCACCATATCAGTAGAACCACCACCATTTGAACGGAGATCTATAATGATAGCATTGGTATTGCTGAGAAAGTTCATGGCCATCGTGGCTGTTGCTCCTCCTTTAGCTGTTGCCTCAAAGTAGCTGAGGTTCAGGTAACCGATGTTGCCATCGAGGATCTTCAGCTCCTTAAACCCAAAGTTCCTGGAACGGGACAATTCGATGTTTTCCTCCATCACCTGATGTTTATCAATAGGACGGGGATCGTAAAGTACATGCAGGTGTTTGTCATGACATACGGCCAGCAAGTCAACAGAAAGCTGGTCAGCAAAAGCAATCGGATCTTTAATTTGGGCATATTGTCCTTTTGCTGCATTGGCATAAAGTTGTTTAGACATCTGCGCTGCGACCTCCGGGTACACATATAATGTCTTCAATTTCTGGGAAATGGAGTCGATGATCCTGGATTTATCGCTATTTTCAAGGTCCTGTGCCATTGCCGGGGCTGCAACTAATAGTAAAAGGAGATATACGAACGTCTTCATAATGTATTTTTATCGGACACAATGTTAGAGATATTTGCTATAGCTTTGTTTGTACAAATCGGCCAATCTTTTATGGGAATAATTAAAACCAGGCCCCAATACCTTAGAAAGTATGTACAATGCTTTTACTCTGTACTCGCAGAGGAAAGTGTTACTAATGTCCATCGTCGTCTTCCTGACGGTACGCTGGATCTGGTTTTTAATTTAGGGGAAACGGTAAGTTTATCTCGTGATGAGGTACAGTATCAACAAATGCCGGCAGTGTCAGTTACGGGGCTTTATCCGGACAGGAGCTTTCTTTGTTATGCGAATAAAGTACACCTGGTTGGGGTGGTTTTTCAACCCGGTTCCGCACATCTGTTTATGAAAGACAGTCTGGAGCAAATTAAGGCTTCTACTATAGATGCTGGTGATATATTTGGGAAAGATATTTACTTCATACTTGAGCAGCTGCGTGAATTTCCTTCTGAGTTGTCGAAGCACCAGTTCCTGGAAAAGCTCCTGATGAAATATATAGAGGATTTTCAGGATGAACATTACCTGAATAATATTTTACACGCGGTTAGAGATATTCATATTGCGGAGGGAAATCTGGATATAGGGTTGCTTCATCATGCACATTTGATGAGTGAAAGGAATTTCAGAAGGAAGTTTGTTGATTTTGTTGGCATGAGTCCTAAGCAATATGCAGGTATCATCAGAATTAAATCATTCAGTAAGCGATATGAGTTTTCCAGAGGTAATTATAATGATATCATATACGAGCTGGGGTACAACGATCAGGCACATTTTAATAAGGACTTCCGGAAGATAGCAGGTGCCACTCCGGGGGCATATTTTGGGGAGATGCATTCATTGGCGGAGAACTTTATACATCTTATTTAACAGTGTTAAATTTTGATGAGTAAAAATGCAACCATGGGAAAATATAAATTCGATGAAGTGCTAAACGATTCAGCCTACGGACAAATAAAAAAACTGCACTAACCTCTGGTTAGTGCAGTTTTTTTTAAATAGAATGCCTAATTCACAGCCGTCCACCACGCTTTAAAAGTTTGTTTGTCATTGCGTAAATCCACCAATTCACCAATCATAGGTGTAGCGAGTGGCAGATCTGCAATTGCCGTGATCCTTTTCAAAGGCTCATCCCATGGATGATTGCCCAATGTGAATTTAGATGAATGCACCGGCAGCAGCCTCTTTGCTTTCAGGTCTTTTGCAGCCTGCAATACCTCTTCCGGTTGCATATGAATATATTTCCACGCAAGGTCATATTGCCCATTTTCCAGGATAGCAAAATCTATTGGTCCGAATTTCTGTCCTATTTCTGCAAAATGAGTATCATAACCGCTATCTCCTCCAATATAAATTTTCATATCCGGCGTTTGAAGCACATACGATTGCCATAATGTATTGTTCCGGGAAAAACTCCTCCCTGAAAAATGTCGGGTAGGAGCGGTGTGTACTACAAACCCATCTCCCAGGTTTACATCCTGCCACCAATCCGTCTCTATGATCTGATCCGCCGTATATCCCCACCTTTCAAAATGGCCGCCTACGCCCAGTCCACAGATCACCTTGCCCACCTTACTCTTAAGGGCGAGAATGGTCTTATAATCCAAATGATCGTAATGGTCATGTGATATGAAGAGAACGTCTATCTGCGGAAAATCATCGATTGTGTAAATATCGGCACCATTAAAAGCCTTCGTTCCACCGGGTAAAGGTGAGGCGCTGCCAGAAAACACCGGATCTACCAGGAAACGCTTTCCCCCTGCCTGAATAAAATAAGAAGAATGCCCAAACCAAACCAACACGTCCTGCTCAGGAGCAAGCGACAACAGGTTCGTTTTTACAGATGGCAATGAATCTATAGGGCGCAGGCGCAAACGTTTCCTGAACAGAAAATCATATAAAACTCCTCCCATGCTGTATCCCTCAGAAAGGGACGGGGTAGTGTGAATGTTCTGGAACTGCCCGTCTTTAAAATGCGGTGATTGCTTGATTAATTCTAACCTTCTTCCGGAAGGTTTCTCCCCAAAAAGTGGATGTCTCATGTATATTAACACTGTGATTATCAATAGTATTATAAGCGCAAGGACTATCTTCAGGCAATTGATAGCGATCTTGATTAATTTCTTCATAGAGTTTATAGACGAATAAGGGAGCGGGATATTTTAAAAAATTAAGAAATATTTGAATTTCCTTTCTCTTTCGTATTCAGTATATCTTCATTCCTGATCAGTTGCTTACTTCGATCGCCTGGTGGTAAGAGGGTTTAAAAATGATTTTATAGGAAGGAGGGTGAAAGTGATCTGGAATAAAATATTAATGAAGGGAAAAGGGACTAATTTCCTTTTCCCCGCTTACGCATATATTACATTGATAAATCTTCAGGGATTTCCAGTCCTGCTTTTTCGGCTGCTGCAATATGTTTCTTTGCCAGCTCCTTATCGATAAGGCTTTTTTCAAAGAGGTATATTCGTGCCAGCCCAATATGTGCACTTTCATTACCGCCGTCTAAAGCTTTTTTAAAGTATTCTATGGCTGTTTCAAACGCTCCCTTTACCTGATACAGATATCCCAGCCCTTCGTAATCCGGTTCTCCCAGTGCTTCTGCCTGTTGATAATGATACAATGATTGTGTATGATTTGTATCTGCAAGCAGGTATCCCAGATTATTATGTGCCGCGGCCATACCATCCTCAGCTGCCTGAAGCAGCAGGCTAATGGCCTTATCTATGTCAGGAGGGGTGCCTATACCATATTGGTAACACAGGCTCAATCCATTGAGTGCATTAGTATTACCGGCGGCAGCTCCCTGCTCATACCAGTAAAATGCTTTGTCATTATCCACATATCCATCTACCATATAATAGATATATGCCAGATTGTTCATAGCATAGCCATAACCTTTTTCGGCGGCCAGCGTATAGTGATAAATGGCTGATGGATAATCCTGTCTGTTATAGGCATCCACGCCTATATTGTACAATTCTTCAACCGGTGTATAAGCGTCGGTAACCATCTCTTCATCCGGTGAGTTTACATAGGCAAGTAACCTGTCACGCACGGCCTCAGTATAGTAAAAATGGTAGTGCTCATTATCAGCATCCTGTTGTACGAGTGCTTTATTCGCTCTTGAGATGCCATATTTATCTATGAGGTATACCGCCTTCCCTTTAAATGCCCATGCAAAGCCCTGAGGTGGTACTTTCCGCACAATCAGGTCGAACTGTTCACCATCTTCAGCCAGACTGTATAAACCATCTTTCTGTAGCAGGAATACATGATCATGCAACAATTCAATTTTATCATATTTAGAATCGGCGATTACTTGCCCATCTGCTGCCAGGATCCCCCAGCTTCCATTCTTTTGGGTAACATAGGGGGCATTATACCCAGTCTTCTGAAGGTTTTCATATATTGCCTCCGCTACAACTTCTCCCGAAACATTGATGAGACCTAAAAGTCCATTGCGCTGCACAATAGCCAGATTGGAATGATCAAAATCATAAGCCTCATCCCATTCCGGAGGAACAATTATTGCGCCTGATCTGTTCACATAGCCATATTTCTGCGCCTTTTTTACGACCGAAATACCCTGCTCACTGAATTCATAAAATTCATCAAATTGAGGGTGAAGCAAAATTTTTCCATCCACGCTTTTTAATCCCCATAATCCATTCTCATTGTATATTTCTTCCCTGGCCGGTTCTTCATAGATATATTCCAATCCATAGTGATAGTCCGGAAAGTTTAATAGTTCGGGAAAGGACTGAAAAACCATGCTTACATGTTTGAGCTGATTGTAAGCCAACAAGGAAATGTCATTATTATCCATGGCTTTGGTGATCATCGCATTGTTATATGCGATATCTGCCAGCCAGATATCAGCTTGCTGGTCATGCGGTGTTGCTTCCATATTGAACACCTCCCGGGCATCCACGCTAAAATACCCATGGTGCAGTCCGTCCAGGTATGTGAATAGCTTATTTCTGCATTGAATAAAGATGCCTTTATTATTAATAATAGAGGTGGTAGTATCCAGAAAGTTGTAGAACCTTTTCAGGTTTTCAATGCCGGGTTTGGCCTCATAGTATAAAATATCATTTTCAATAAAGCCTCCACTGATTAACAAAGGTTGTAATAACAATGGCATCTCATATTCCCATTTCATCATCAATATATCATGACTGTCTATTCCTGTTGGAGAGCTGATGTTACTTAAATATACGCTGTGCGACATGCTGTAAAGGTAGTGTTTCTTTAATGGAGGAAAGGGACAAAAGAAATGCAGTGCCCGGAGCCACTGCATAACAAAAGACGGATATTAAATTGTTAGAGAGAGCTATTGAATTGTAAAGATCAGATCTTCATAATCATGTGCGCCTACGAACACTGGGATATTCGCCCAGGGGGCTTTCCCTTTGTTCTCATGGATGGTTTTTTTCGCCAGTTCCTGCACGCGGAGTATTACAAGATATTCCTGGAGTTCGCATGCCTGTCGCAAAGGATCGTTGCGGTAACCTTCCGTCTCCATGAATTTTTTATTGGCTGCCTGCAAGGGTTCAAAACCTGTTATGGTCAGGGACTTTTGCGATTCTCCACTGAAATCAGCCAGCCAATCAGGATTGTTACGGTCACTTAGCGACTCATAGGCTAATACATGTAAGAACCATTTGTCATATTGTGTGGTAAAACTATTCATTTCCAGGTAAAGGGCCTGAATTTCCAGTTCCTCATCTTCCTTCATAATAGAAAAAACGTAATTGAAATATGCCGTCAACGGCGCCTTTAGGTGCAGCAGATCTTTGCCGATTACGTAATGGAAGTCGGATGCCGGTAGTGCGCTGAGCATGGTTTCTGTTTCCTGAATGGCAGTTTCGATTTGTCCTGCCAGGATAAGATCCTGTATTTGTTGCATGATACAAAGATGCGGTATATCTGCTGAATTAGGAATTGATTATTATTTCGGCAAATCTCCTGTACCGTTAAACCGGGTAACTACGCGGGATGTGGCAGTTGAAATTGATCTACGACCATTATTCAGTTACCTCCCGGTAACCCCTTGCCGGCCAAATATTATTGGCCGTTGCCGGTATTAGTACTAATTTAGTAGTCGTGACTACTAAATTGTAAATGATGCAAAATCCAACACAACTCAGCTTTGTTTCACTTCAAGTGACTGATCTTGAAGTCTCGGGGAAATTTTATACGGAAATTTTGGGCTTTAAACCAGTTTTAAAATCACCACCCGATGCTATTGTATTTGAGCAAAAAAATGGGGCGGCTTTCGCCATCAGAAAACCTATGATTGAGCTTTCCAAAGCAAATTTGCTTGGTTGGGGAGTCGCTGTATGGTTTGGAATAGGAGATCTGGATGCATTTTTGGAGAAGAATAGCGAAAAAATTTCTATTGTCAAGGACATCCATCCAACGCCGTTTGGAAGAATCCTGGTTGTATCTGATCCGGATGGTTATGCAATTACTTTACAGGAAACAAAAGAAAATTAATGGCGGCAAAATTCTGGGTGGTGGTCACTACACGTGATCACGCCCTTGATGGCGCCATGGAAGGTGTAGTACAGGTAAACCATGGCAAAAATGCGCCATTAAAAAGGATGTCTGCCGGAGATAAAATACTGTTTTATGCCGGGAAGGAGATCTATAAGCAGACGACATCGTGTCAACGCTTCGTTGCATTGGCTATCTTAACGGACGATACTATATTTCAATATGAGGTCTCGGAAAATTTCAAACCTTATCGGCGAAAAGCGGACTACCAAAAGGTAGCGGAAGCGGCCATCAGACCATTGATTGACGGGCTTGATTTTATTGAAAACAAAGAAAAATGGGGTTATATTTTTAGAACTGGTTATTTTGAGATCAATAAACATGATTTTGATTTGATTGAATCTCATATGCACAAATAAGATGGATACAAAAGATCAGGTATTCTCCTATATAGAACCAGAGGAGAACAGTGGGTACCTGCTTTGGCAGGTAACGATGCAATGGCAGTTGGGTATGAACAGGGCGCTGGGAAAGTTGGGTCTCACACTTACTCAATTCTCTTTAATGGCAGGGCTCTATTGGTTAAGCAAAAAGAATGCGGGAGTTACCCAGCAGCAGCTGGCGGATTACGCTAATACCGATAAAATGATGACGTCAAAGGTATTGGCGGTATTGGAAACAAAACAGATTATAGAAAGAGTGAAAGATCCGGGGGACAGTCGTGCCAAGCAATTAAAAATAACGGATAAAGGGGTACAGATTTTAAGAGAGGCGTATCAGGTTGTTAAAGAAGTGGATGATGTGTTTTTTAAAGAGGTAGTAAAAGAGAAGGCAGCATTCGATAATTTCCTGATGAGGTTAATAAAGTAAATATTTAATTTACAAAATACCAGCCTCAATGTTGGCACCCAAATTTGCAGTAAATTCTAATCCATGATAGCCATCACAAATAGCTTCACATACATTCGCAGGGATACCAGAGGGAAACCGTATACTATGAAAGTCAATTTTACCACCATGCCCCAATCGAATGAAATATCGCTGGGTGATCCTGCTGACCTGATTGCAGTGGCCGTCATTGAAGTAGATGAAGAGAGTGGTTACCAGGAATATTTTAAATACTATATCAGGGAAACCAAAGGGGAATTTTTTATTGGCAGAATAAAAAATCAGCGATTTGATCTGATTCAAAGCGAATTCTTTGATGAATTAAAGCAGCAGGTGTTGGAAAGGTATCATGATATTGTGAGGAATATCATTTAACAAAGTGATATATGAAAAACTGGAAGGTGATCTTCAATTGCTTATTAGTATTACGTTTTATAAGATTTTTATTGTTAAATCAATGACTATTAAGAGCTGAAGAAATTGAATCTTCAAAGTGACCATTCTGTGGTTTTGTTGAATTAAAAAAATATTTAATTAGACAAAGAGTGTAACCTTTGCCGTGAAATTGTTTTTGTAACCATTTAACCTAACAAATGAAAGTTTTACGTAGTGCACTTTTCGTGTCAAGTGTAGCATTGTTTTTATCAGCATGTACTAAGTCAGAAACAGAAAACCCAGGAACCCAACTTCCAAATGCGCAAACCATTGCAGGTATACAGGAAATAGACAGTACCGCTATCAACACACAGGCGCTGATCAACAAAGATTGGAAGTACTATGAGTACTACACCAATTACAATACGACTGCGCCAAAGTTGGTATACAAAGACGGGAAAACCCCTGTAAGCCTGGACCTGAAGCCGATCAAAGTTCGTTATAATTCGAACGGAACTTACTCAGAAACTACCGCCGCAGGTACTACCCTGAATGGTACCTATGACCTGAGTAATCTCGGAAAACAATTAAACATTCACATTAACGGCGTTACATTCTCCTCCAGAATCTGGCCTTCTGGCGACGTACTTAAATGGAATGCTATTGACGGTGGAAACTTTGGTATTATGATGTCAGTATTGCCGGTGACAGACCCGACAAAGACCCTTACGCAGATGTTAACTGCTAACAAATGGAAATACGACATGTGTTTCTGGAACTACTCCCAGGCGACCACTGATATCGTTTACATGATTGGTAAGGTATATACCAACCCATTGCAGAATGTAACAGAGCAGTATTTTCCTAATGGTACGTGGACTAAAATATCTAATCTTGATCCAAATAGTCCGGTAAACGGAACATGGACATTGAGCGGAAATAAAGTAACTGTTACAGTGGGTATTGTTTCAGTAACTAACACGATCAATATCCTGAGAACAGGGCAACTGGAACTGTTGATGGATCCGATTAATGGCAGAGGCGGTGTTTATGAGAAATTCATCCCGGCAAACTAATAGCTTAATTAATTAATAGAAGCCGTCTTAACCACTTAAGACGGCTTCTGAAATAATTAGCCCTTAAATAGAAGTTCATTTAATTCATCATCCGGTAATCATTTGGCGTAACTCCAACTTTTTGCTTGAACAAACGGGTGAAATGCTGCGGGTATTTAAAACCCAATTCGTAGGCTATTTCACTCATCGATTTATTCATATCAAATACTCTCTCTTTAGCTACATCTATCACTTTTGATTGAATGTATTCCTGCGCAGATCTGCCTGTTTCCTTCTTTACCAGGTCCCCAAAATAGTTGGGGGATAAATGTAGGGCTTCGGCGCAATAAGCTACTGAAGGCAAACCTTCGTTCTGCGGTTTATCGGATGAAAAATAGTCTTTCAATAAGTACTCAAACCGTTCCAGAATTCCTTTGTTAACATTGTCGCGCGTAATGAACTGGCGGTCGTAAAAACGGATGCAGTAATTGAGCAGCAACTCAATATTGGATGCAATCAATCCTTTGCTGTGTTTGTCTATATTTTGATCGAGTTCATACTCGATTTTTGAGAAGCAATCAATCACAATACTCTTCTCTTTATCCGACAGGTGAAGCGCTTCATTTACATCATACGAAAAGAAAGAATAATCCTGCATGTGCTTGCCCAACGGAGTGCCATTTATTAGGTCGGGATGAAAGAGCAATACCCAGCCTTTCGGTTCAAATACTTCAATGCCGGGTTGCACACCTAACACCTGTCCGGGCGCTACGAATACCAGACTTCCTTCCTGGTAGTCATAGTGACTTCTTCCATAGCGCAATTGGCCAAAGTTTAATTCTTTCAGTCCCACGGCATACAAGCCGAAGTTGAATGACCTGGCGGGCATTGGTTGCGCTTTCGAGATGTCAATCACTGCAACGAGTGGATGTTTGGTAGTTACGCCCCGCATGGCATTGTATTGCGCGACACTGCTAATTTTTACAATCTCTTCCATACCTTATTCTTTATCGCAACAAATTTACAGATTTCGGCAAGCCCTTTTGATACCGGCTTTCCCAATCAGTAATATTGGTACGAAAACCCGTAATCTGTATACAAAACGACCCGCTCTTTCGACACAATTTTGCAGCATAAAACATACAAAATGAAAACACGACAATTAGGAACCTCAGGATTAGAAGTGTCCGAACTTGGTTTCGGCTGCATGGGACTAAGCCACGGTTATGCTAACCAGCCAGACCGGAATGAAGCCATTCGCGTGTTACGCAATGCTGTGGAACAGGGCATCACCTTCTTTGATACGGCAGAGGTGTATGGCCCTTACACCAACGAGGATATTGTGGGAGAGGCGCTGGAACCGTTTAAGGGTAAGGTAGTGATCGCCACAAAATTTGGATTTAAAATGGATCGAACGCTGCACTCGACAGTCGTCCGGAAACAATCCGCAAAGTGGTGGAGGCATCACTCAGGCGCCTGCGCATCGATACGATCGATCTCCTCTACCAGCACCGTGTGGATCCGACTGTTCCCATTGAGGATGTGGCTGGCACGGTAAAGGATCTCATTGCCGCAGGTAAGGTGAAGCACTTTGGGCTATCAGAGGCTGGGGTCGTAAACATCCGTAAAGCCCACGCCGAGCAACCAGTAACGGCGCTGCAAAGCGAGTACTCCCTTTGGTGGCGCGAGCCCGAAGAAAAGGTCTTTTCCGTGCTTGAGGAGCTCGGGATCGGTTTTGTGCCCTTCAGCCCACTCGGCAGAGGCTTCCTGACCGGGAAAATAAGTGCA
>Ga0182005_1000196_pt1 | contig 41024 bp, 31 predicted proteins | sample Sormic07211103_1_FD_123021 | JGI IMG/M metagenome (GOLD analysis project Ga0182005, IMG submission 123021) | Rhizosphere microbial communities from Sorghum bicolor, Mead, Nebraska, USA - 072115-103_1 MetaG | ecosystem: Host-associated > Plants > Roots > Rhizosphere | place: USA: Nebraska...
GAAACCTTTGCCATCATGGAGCTGGTGTACCGCCCCGCCGGCGCCGCACCGGCGCAACCGCATGCGCACCTGGTGGTGGACAAGCAGGAGTTCGACGGCCACCTCGGCGCCGACGGTGCCTGGCATTTCCTGTTCTCGCCCAAGGAAGCCAAGACCTGGTCGTACCGGATCCGCAGCAACCACCCGGGCCTCGACGGCCAGGCCGGCGCGTTCACGTCGCGCATGCCCTCGCCCGAACTGGCGCGCCAGCCGTCGGCGCGTTATCCCAACTGGTGGACCGACGACCCGGCGCCGCAATTCAGCGAAGGGCCGCACCAGGGGGCCAAAACCGTGAGCCGCTGGCGCGCCGACTTCCTGCGCGACTTCGCCGCCCGCCTGCGCCGCGCTCGGGCGCCGGCCGGCACCGGATCCTGACGCCACCACCACTCAGAACTTGTGCCGTATGCCGATGCCGGCCCGCCGCCGGCGACATCGCCACATGGGCAAGCCGGCGTCCGCGCCCCACGAACGCCGGCAGCATCGCTTACGCTGCGGGCGCCACCGAAGCGCCCTTGACGCCATGATGCGCCAGCGCCGCCTCTACAAAACCGCTGGCCTTCATGCGCTCGACAAAATCGTGCAGCACTTGTGCGGCCTGCGCCCCACGCACCTTGGGTAGCCCCATTGCCTGCTGGATCACCATGAAGCGCTGGTCGAGCAGGCGCAGGCCGCCGTGGCGCGCGGCATCAGCCTCCAGTTGCTGCTTGACGCCGGCCGCCACCTCGGCGCCCTGTTCCAGGAAGACTTCCACCACCGTGGGCGACGTGGGCGAGCGCACGATGGCGGCCCGCCCGAGTTCCCGCGTCAGGTACAGGTCGTAGGCGCTGCCCTTGCCCACCACCACCCGGTTGGCGGCATCGTCCACCTGGGCGTTGCCGGTGATGGGCGAGTGGTCCCTGACCAGGTAATAGCCTTCGATCAGCACGTACGGCGCGGTAAACGCGATATCGGCGCCGCGCTCGGGGTCAATGGCAAAGAAGCCGAAATCGGCCTGGCCGCCGGCCACCGCCTCCACCGATTTGCCAGCTGCGTCGAATACCACCAGTTCTAGGGGCAGATCGAGCAGCGCAGCCAGTTCGCGCGCCAGGTCCACCGACACGCCGCCCGGTGCGCCGTCGGCGCCGGTGTTGGCCAGGATCGGGTTACCGAGGTTGATGGAAGCGCGCAGCACGCCGGTGGGGGCGAAAGCGGCGCGGACGGCCGGAGAAATGTCGATGGTCATGGGGTGCCTCTCAAGTTAAAAATTCAGGGTGGCGGCTGCAGGATATCCTCGATGCCGGACAGCGCCGCGATCGTATGCTGCAAGTGCTGGCGCAGGAATTCGGATGCCTCGTCGTTACGTTCGCGCTCGAGCAGGTCCAGCACGTGCAGGTGCTGCTTGCAGTGTTCGATGTAGCGCCCGCGGTTCTGCATCGAACGGTAAGACAGCAAGCGCCGCACGCGGTTCACGCGGCGGATCGTATCGATGAAAAACGTGTTGCCGGAAGCCGCCACCAGGCTTTCGTGGTAACGCACGCCGCGATCGTGCAGCTGGTCGGCCGTATCGGTCTCGATGCCGCCGGCCAGCAGGTGGTGCTCGGCCGCGCGGCATTGCGCGATCACTTCCGGCGCCAGCCTGAACGCGGGCTCCAGCAATGCGGCCGGTTCCAGCGCCAGGCGCAGGCGATAGGACTGCAACAGGCTGTCCGGGGTGGTAAGCATGCTGGAGAATTCCCAGCCGTAGCCGGGTTTGCGCTCGGCCCAGCCTTCCTTGGCGATGCGGGTGAGCACCGCGTTCAGCTGCGCCGACGTCAAACCATAGCGGGTCTTGATCAGCTGCTCCGAAAACGCCAGCGGCAGTTCGCGCCGCAGCAAATCGTCGGCGATGCGGAAGTACACGCTGGTGACCACGTCGCGCTCTTCCAGGCCCAGGCCGCGCACTACCTCGTGCAGCGGCTCGTTCAGCGCCCGTGCGGTGAAAAAGCCGCGATTGCGCTCGCGCGTGAGCACGCCCTTTTCGTGCAGCAGCGCCAGCGCTTCGCCGACCGGCTGGCGCGACACGCGCAGCCGGTCGGCCAGCATCTGCGCCGGCAGGTGGGTGCCGGCCTGCCAGTGCTGTTCCTGGATCAGCGCCACGATCTGGCGCGCTATCGAATTGTCCGGGTTTTTCATGCTGCCAAATAAATGGTGACCAGCCCGCAGGCTAGCAGAATTCCTGGACACGTTGCTGCGCGACGGTTTTCTGCAGGATGAACGGGATCACGCCGCCGTGCTTCAGCAGCGCGGTTTCCAGCCGGGTTTCCACGGCAGCCGTGGCCTGCAACCGTTCGATGGCGCCGCTGGCGCGCAAGATGTTGACCGGTACCGGGCAGCGCGGCGCGATCAGCTCGGGCCGGGCGTCGATCTCGATGCGGTCGCCGGGCGCGAGCTTCAGCGTGGCCGGGTTGACGCCGGCGGGCAGCCGCAACGGCAGGATGCCCATGCCGATCAGGTTGGAGCGGTGGATGCGTTCGAAGCTCACTGCCAGCACGCTGCGGATGCCCAGCAGCCGCTGGCCCTTGGCCGCCCAGTCGCGCGACGAACCGGTGCCGTAGCGCTCACCGGCCACCAGCACCACCGGGTCGCCCGCCTCGCGGTACTGCTGCGCCACCTCGAAGATGGGCGCCACCTCGCCGCTGGGCACGTGCAAGGTGTTGGCGACGGGTGCATCGGGCGCCAGCAGGTTGCGCAGCGTCTTGCTGTAAAAGGCGGCGCGCAGCATCACTTCCCAGTTGCCGCGCCGCGAAGCAAAGACGTTCAGGTCGTCGCGGTCGTCGCCGTGCGCCACCAGGAAATCGGCGACGAAGCTGTCTTTCGGAATGGCGCTGGCCGGCGAGATGTGGTCGGTGGTGATGTCGTCGCCCACCACCAGCAGCGGATACGCGCTGTAGCGGCCCAACTGGCTGCCCTCGTCGATGGCGGCAAACGGCGGCCGGCGCAGCGCGGTGGATGCCGGGTCCCACGGGAAGCGCGCCGTGGTCGGCACGTGCAGCGCATGCCACAGCGGATTCTCGCTTGCCACCGCGAACGCACGCGGATAATCGTCGGCCCGGGCGCCTGCGTGCAGCGCCTGCGCTACTTCGGCCGGCGTGGGCCACAGGTCGCCAAGGTACACCGGCGTGCCGTCGGCGCGGTACTGCACCGGATCGCAGCTCAAATCCGCCTCGGCGTTGCCGGCCAGCGCAAAGGCGACCACCAGCGGCGGCGACATCAGGAAGCCCAGGTCCAGGTCGGGATGGACGCGGCCGGAGAAGTTGCGGTTCCCCGACAACATCGCTACCGGGTGGATGGCGCCGGCACGCAGGGCCTGCTGGATCGGTTCCGTGAGCGGGCCGGAATTGCCGATGCAAGTGGTGCAGCCGAAACCGACGATGTCGAACCCCACGGCCGCCAGGTCGTCGGTCAGGCCGGCGCGGGCGAGGTAATCGGCGGCGGCGGGCGAGCCGGGGCCAAGCGAGGTCTTGGTCCAGGCTGGAACGGTCAATCCCAACGCGCGCGCGCGGCGCGCCACCAGGCCGGCGGCGACCAGCAGCGCCGGATCGGACGTGTTGGTGCAGCTGGTGATGGCGGCTATCGCGACCGGGTGGTGCGGCATGCCGGGGAACTGCGCGGCAGCCTCCGGCTTTGGAGCAAACGCCAGCTTCGCCAGTGCGGCGCCGGTCTGCGCGTACGACAGCAGATCCTGCGGGCGGCGCGGGCCGGCCACGTGCATCGCGATCGCGTCCAGCGCCACGTCGATGGTGCGCGTGTAGCGCGGCGCGCTGTCGGGCTGGTACCACAGGCCCACGCGTTTGGCATATGCCTCCACCAGCGCCACCGCCGCCGGCGCGCGGCCGGTATCGCGCAAGTAGGCCAGCGTGTATTCGTCGATCGGGAAGTAACCGCTGGACGCGCCGTATTCGGGCGCCATATTGGCCACCACCGAGCGCTCGCCGGCGGTTAGCGCGCCCACGCCGGGGCCATAAAATTCCACGAACTCGCCCGAGACGCCGATCGCGCGCAGGCGCTGGGTCACGGCCAGCGCGAGGTCGGTGGCGGTCACGCCGGCCGGCAGGCGCCCGGTCAGGCGCACGCCGGTCACGTCGGGCACGCGCAGCATGGTGGGCATGCCGAACATGACGGTCTGCGCTTCCAGTCCGCCCACGCCCCACCCCAGTACGCCGATGCCGTTGATCATGGGGGTGTGGCTGTCGGTGCCGATCAGCGTGTCGGGCACGGCCCACAGCGCACCGTCGCGCTGTTCGGCGCAGACCACGGTGGCCAGCTGTTCGAGGTTCATCGTGTGCATGATGCCGGTGCCGGGCGGGTGGATGCGCACGCCGCGCATTACCGCCCCCGCCCAGCGCAGGAAGCTGTAGCGCTCCCGGTTGCGGTGCAGTTCCAGCGCCAGGTTGCGCTGCACCGCGTCGCGCCGGGCGAAAAATTCCACCGCCAGCGAATGGTCCACCGACACATCGACCGGCAGCCCCGGATTGAGCACGATGGGATCCAAGCCCGCTTCGGCCAGCGCATCGCGCATGGCGGCGATATCGACCAACGCCGGCGTGCAGGTGGTGTCGTGCATCAGCACGCGGCCCGGCTGGAAGGCGATTTCCGCCGCGCTGGTGCCTTGCGCCAGCCAGTCGACGATGGCCCCCACCCCGGCATCGCGCTCGTCGCCGCCAGTGTGGCGCACCACGTTCTCCAGCAGCAGGCGCAGCACGACGGGCAACCGCTGCAGTTCGTCGCCGAGCAATAGCGGCAGATCGACCACGCGATAGCGCTGGCCGGCGTGGTCCAGCCAGGCTGGCGGGAAGGCTGGGATGGCGGATGATTTTTCCATGCCGCCATCTTTGCATATTATTGACTTAATATGCAATGAGTGTGCAAGCATCAGAACTCGTATTTGACCCGCACGCCCGCGTACCGCTCCGAATTACGCGGCAAGTATTGCATCAGCACGTGGCTGCCGTTGTAGAAGTTGTAGTGGTCGCCGATGAAGCTGCTGTAGCTCTTGTCCAGCAGATTGTTGACGAACAGCGTGACCTTCCAGTTACGGTCAGGGCTCGATACAGCGATGCTGCCGTTGAGGATGCCGTAGCCTTCCTGTTCCGTCAGCGGATTGACGCCCAGGTCGAAGTTGACGGCCGACTGGTCCTGGTAATTCAGGTTGGCCACGCCGCTGTAGCCCGACTCGCCGAAACCGAAATTGTAGGTGCCGCCCAGCGTGAATTTCAGCTTGGGCGCATTCGACAGGCGCTTGCCTGCCAGGTCCTGCACCGAGGCGGTCCCCACCCGCACGCAGCCCTGCGCCACGGTCTGGCCCGGGTAACACAAGCCGTTGGGCATGGAGCGTATCCTGGCATCCACGTAAGCGAGCGAGCTTTCGATCATCAAAGTGTTGATCGGCTTGGCCGTCAGTTCCAGTTCCACGCCCTTGGTGCGCAGTTCGCCCACGTTGGTCACCGCGTTCTGGCGGATGTTGGTCAGCGGATCGATGCGCGACGACTGCGCCTGGAAGTCGTCGTAGTCGGTCTGGAACGCGGTGGCGTTCACCTGCACGCGGTTTTGCAGGAAGCGGCTTTTCAAGCCCAGTTCGATCGCCCTGGATTTTTCGGGCGCCACCGGCAGCCGCACGCGGGTGGCATCGAAGCCGGACGAGATATCGTAACCGGCGCCCTTGTAGCCCGTCGCGTACGAGGCAAATACCATGATCGCCTTGTCCAGGTCGTGCTGCAGCGCCAGCTTGGCGGTGGTGGCCGTGTCGGTGTTCTCACCAACGTAGCGCGGCTGCGCGGCCGGCACCAGGTTGGTGTAATCGACGTCGATTTTTTCGCGGTTGTACCGCACACCCGCATTGATGCGGGTGGCGTCGGTGAGCTTGTAGTCGGCCTGGCCGAACGCGGCCAGCGTGCGGTTGCCGTTGCTGGCGTCCCAGCGCGAGACCGACAGGACCGGGCCGCGATCGAACTTGCGGTTGGTGTCGGAACTGGAGTAGTACAGGCCACCCAGGTAATTGAACACGCCGTCGCCGTTCGAGGTCAGGCGCAGCTCCTGGGTGAACATGCGCGACCTGGTGGGGCTGGTGAACGACACGCCGCCGTGGCGCACATTATTGGTCAGCGCCGCCAGCAGATCGACATTGCTGAAGTCGAAGTCGGCCAGCACGGTGTTGCGCCAGTCCTGGTACGTGGTGGTGGAATTGAGCGTGTGGCGGTCGAGCTTCCAGCCGATGCTGGCGCTGAGGCTGCCTGCTTCGCTGCGGTTGAAACCTGGCGTGTCCATGCGCACGCTGCGGTTTTCCGGGCCCACGTTGACGCCGACCAGGGCCGGGTCCAGCGGCGCCACGCCCTGCTGGCGCGAGCCGGGCGGTACCGAACGCATGGTAGTTACCGGGCCTTCCACCTGGCGGGTGCTGTAGTCGGCAATGATCCTGGCGGTGACATCGGCGGCCGGTTTCAGGTCCAGGCGCGCGCGCACGCCCTTGCCGCGATCGCCGTTCAGGTCGTGGCCGGTGGCGAGGTTGGTGATTTCGCCGTCGCGCTGGTTGCCGTACATGTTCAGGCGGAAGCCGGCGGCTTCGCTCAGCGGGCCCGAAATCGACGCTTCCACCCGGTGTTCGCGGTCGCTGGTGAGCGTGACCTGGGCGCTGCCTTCGAGCGTCTCGGCCGACGCCCTGGTCACCACGTTGATCACGCCGGCCGACGAGTTCTTGCCGAACAGCGTACCTTGCGGGCCGCGCAGCACTTCGATGCGCTCGACATCGGACAGGTTGGAAAACGCCTGCGCCTGCTGGATCACCGGCACGTCATCGACGATCACCGACACTGCCGACTCGATGCCGGTGCTGTAGGCAAAGGTACCGATGCCGCGCAGCGAAATCGTGTTGTTGCCGGGGTTTTGATTGAGCGTCATCGACGGCGCCACGCGGGTCAGGTCCGAAAACTCCATGATCTGCTGGTTCTCGATCGCGCGGGAGTCCACCGTGTTGACGGCCACCGGTACGTTCTGCATCGACTGCAGGCGCTTTTGCGCGGAGACGACCACGGTTTGCAGCCCCTCCTCCGGCTTGGCGGCGGCCGCCTGGGCGTGCAGCGAAGAATGGACGGCGAGGCCTGTCAGGGCAAGTGCGGTGGCGCGGGCAAGGGTGTTCAGGCGCAGGGGCGCGCCGGGGGAAATGCGTGGCATACGGTCTCCGAGGGTTAAAAAAGCACTCTGCGGTGCTTAAACACTAATATATCAATTAGTGGATGGTAGGCCAAAAGTTACCGGTATTCGCTTCAACGTAACAAACACTCACGTCCTTGAGCAGTTCTGTGGACGAACGCGTGCAAATTTGAGTTTCCTCACGCCAATGCTAGTTAGCGCACATAACGGATGGGACCGCGGTGGTAAATTGCCCTAAGTAAATGTTATTCTTGCTTTTGCCCGTACCCTAGGAAACCGAAATGACCCTGCATGCCGCAATCCCTTTTGATCAGCCTGACCTGGCCGCCTTGCTCGCACACAGCGATGCCACGGCGCTGGATGACCTGGGTTTCGGCGTGATCGGTTTCGATGCCGCTGGCCTGGTTCAGCGCTATAACAGCTTTGAAGCACAGGCGGCCGGGCTGCGCGCGGGGCGGGTACTGGGACAGGACCTGTTCCTGGCCGTGGCGCCCTGCATGAACAACTTCATGGTGGCCCAGCGCTTTGCCGACGCCCGCGCGGACAACGTCCCGCTCGACGCCACCATCAACTATGTGCTGACCTTGCGCATGCGCCCGACCAAGGTCCAGCTGCGCCTGGCATATCAGCCCGGCGCCGCGCTGGCCTACGTGCTGGTACAGCGCTCGTGAGCACCGCCGGCGACGATATCGCGCACGAACAAGCGCAGGAACACGAAGCGCTGCTGCAGTTCCTGTACATGGCGCCGGTGGGCCTGGTGCAATTGGCCGCCGACGGCGCCATCCAGATGCTCAATCCGGTGTCGGCGCAGCTGCTGATGCCGCTCAGCCCGGACGGCGGGCTGACCAACCTGTTCGAGGCGCTGGCGCCGGTTGCGCCCGATCTGCGCCACCTGTGCGCCACTTTCGCCGCGCCGCAAGGAACGATCTGCGATGCAGTGCGCCTGTATGTGCATGCCGACGAGCGCAGCGGCGGGCCGCAGGTGATGTCGCTCAGCATGCTCAAGCTGAATGCCGACCGGTTGATGGCGGTGCTGGCCGACGTTACCGTGCAAGACCGGCGCGAGCGGCAGCTGCGCAAGACCGATGCCTGGCTCAACGCCATCATGACCAACATCACCGACTATGCGCTGGTGTGTCTCGACCGCCAGGGCCGGGTGGAGTCGTGGAACGAGAGCATCGAGCGCGTGACCGGCTATGCCTCGGCCGCCATCAAGGGCCAGCACTACGCCCGTTTTTATCCCGACGGCGCCACCACCGAAGCGCAGCAACTGGACCGCCTGCGCGAGGCCGACGAAAACGGCTGGACCCTGGACGAAGGCCTGCGCCTGCGCGCCGACGGCACCGAGTTCTGGGGCAGCGCCATGATTTCGCCCCTGCCGGTACGCGCCGACGAGACAACGCCCCCTGCCCCGCCGGCCGACGACGAGCCGGCGTACTGCATGATCATCCGCGATATCTCCGACCGCCGCGACGCCAGCGAAAGCCTGCGCAAGGCCGCCTACAGCGACCACCTGACCGGCTTGTCGAACCGCCGCGCGTTTTTCGAGGCGGCCGACCTGGAACTGGCGCGCCGCAAGAAAGCCCTGCGCCCGGTCGCCCTGATCGTGATCGACGCCGACCACTTCAAGGCCATCAACGACCGCCATGGCCACCCGGCCGGTGACGCCGTCCTGTCCCACCTGGCCCGTACCATGCGCAGCGTGTGCCGCCAGGTGGACGTGCTGGCGCGTATCGGCGGCGAGGAATTTGCCATCATCCTGCCGTCGGTGGCGCTGGACGATGCGCTGGCGATTGCCGAGCGCCTGCGCGCCGAGGTGGAATGCACGCCCGCCACTTACGAACAGCAACCGATTACGTACTCGATCAGCATCGGCGTGGCGGTGATGGACGACACGCTCGACGGCTTCGACGGGCTGATCAAGCGCGCCGATCAGGCCCTGTACGCGGCCAAGCGGCGCGGCCGCAACCAGGTGGCATGCTGGGAACCGCCGGCAGCGGAGCAGCCATGAGCGAAGGTGACCTGGCCTACGAGGCATTGATCCAGTTCCTGTACCGGGCGCCGGTGGCGCTGATCCAGCTGCAGAAAGATGGCGCCATCGAGATCCTCAACCCGATGGCGTCGCGCCTGTTGATGCCGCTGGCGCCGGACGGCGACATGGAAAACTTTTTCCACGTGCTGCGCCGCCACGCGCCCGATCTGCCGCAGCTGTGCGCCGACTTTTCCGACCAGCAGGGCGTGGTGTGCGAAGGCCGCCGCATCAGCGTGGAAGCCACCCACGGCCACGCCGAAGGCCCCGACGTGCTGTCGCTCGGCCTGCTGAAACTCGATGACAACCGCCTGATGGCGGTACTGCTGGACGCCACCCACGAAGTGGTGCGCGAGCAGCGCATGCTGGCCAGCGCAGCCCAGCTCGACACCCTCACGCAATTACCGAACCGGGCCGGCACCCTGACGCTGCTGCGCAAGATGGCCACGCGCGAGCGCGCCGCCAGCGGTGACCATTGCGCAGTGCTGCTGCTTAACCTGGACCGCTTCAAGCAGGTCAACGATACGCTCGGCAACGCGGTAGGCAACCAGGTAATCGCGCTGGTGGCCGAGCGCCTGCGCACCACGCTGCGCGCGGGCGGACGCCCCGGCAGCGGCCTGGCCGTGGAAACCGCCACCCGCGTGGGCGGCGACGAATTTGCCGTACTGCTCGACGGCTTGCCGGCGCCGGAAGTGGTCGAGCGCATCGCCGGCCGCCTGCTCCAGCGCCTGGGCCGGCCCTATCGCGTGGGGGAGCAGGACCTGTCGCTGACCTTCAGCCTGGGTCTGGTAGTGCTGAAAACCGGTGTGCAGGACGCCGACGACCTGCTGCGCGACGCCGCCATCGCGATGGCCGTGGCCAAATCGCAGGGCGGCAACCGCATGGTCGCGTTCGAGCAGGAAATGCGCGAACAGGCGCTGCTGCGCAGCAGCCTGGAAGCGGACTTGCGCCTGGCGATCGAGCGCGCCGAATTGTTCAATGTGTACCAGCCCGTGGTGGGCCTGCTGGCCGACGGCCGCATGGACCCGGGCGCCGGCGTGGAGGCCCTGGTACGCTGGCGCCACCCAATACGCGGCCTGGTCGGCCCGGTCGATTTCATCGGCATTGCCGAATCGACCGGCATGATCAATGCGATCGGCGCGCAGGTGCTGGCCACGGCGTGCCGCGATTTCGTCGCCTGGCAGCGCGCGCTGGGCGATCGCGCACCACGCCTGCTGGCGGTCAACCTGTCGCGTGCGCAGCTGACCCAGCCCGGCCTGTGCGACCAGGTGGCCGCGATCCTGGCCGCCAGCGGCATGCCGGCTGCGCAACTGCAACTGGAAATCACCGAGAGCCTGGCCGCGCAAGGGGCGGATATCCAGCAGCAACTGCTAGATCTGAAGCAACTCGGTGTAAAACTGGCGCTCGACGACTTCGGTACCGGCTATTCTTCGCTGTCGAGCCTGCACCTGCTGCCGGTGGACACGGTCAAGATCGACCGCTCGTTCGTGAGCCTGGCAGCGAGCAGCGCCCATCACAAGGTACTGATCGAGGCCACCGTGCTGGTCGCCCGCAGCCTGGGCATGACCACGGTGGCGGAAGGCATCGAAACCGTGGAGCAGGCCAATGTGGCGCATGCCCAGGGCTGCGACAAGGGGCAAGGCTACCTGTACAGCCGGCCACTGGAAAGTACAGTGTTGCTGGAGTGGCTCAATCAGCGCCAGGAAGTGTTAAATCCTGCATAATTATATTTATTACATGTATTATCTTCGTGCTATCGCCCCGGTCGCCATGTCACCAATGCCACCAATGTCACGAGGATAAACATGAAATACCTACTGCCGAAACTGCTGTTCCCCGCCCTGATCGCCACCAGCGCAGGGGTTGCCACCGCAGGCACTGTCCCTGCAAGCCAGGCCCACACCATTACCTACGATTTTCCTTACAATGCGTTGTATTTGCCCACGCCAGCCGGTGCGGGCATGTGGATCGACAAGCGCGTGTTTGAGCTGGAAGCGCCCACCAACTACGCCCTGACCGGCAAGATGAATGCCATCTTGAGCGCCACGTACGACCTGGGCAATGGGACGGGCAACGCCAACATCGCGCTGTCGTTCGACGTGCTGGTGCCGCGGTGCCAGCGCTGCGGCATGTTCGACTCCGACCTCGTGGGCACAGGCCACGACGGTGACCTCGCCGACAGCGGCACCACGCTGACGTACGCGACCAACACCTCGGTCGCCTCGGGACTGTATGGCCGCCTGCTGGTCTATGAAATCATGACCGGGCAGCTCCCGGCTTTTTCCGGCCAGATCCAATTCGACGCGATCCGCTTCGATATCGAGGTGGTGCCGCTCAGCGCCGTGCCGGAGCTGCCCCCCGCCGCACTGCTGGGCCTGGGCTTGGGTGTACTCGGCATGGTTGCCCGGACCAGGCGCCGCCCGGCGCAGCGTGCGCAGGCAATAAGCTAGCTACTCGCCGACGCGCACGATCAGCTTGCCGAAGTTGCGCCCTTCCAGCAAACCGATAAAGGCCTGCGGTGCAGCCTCCAGGCCATCGACGATATCCTCGCGGTAGCGGACCTGGCCGCAAGCTATCCAGGCCGCCATCTCGCGCTCGAACGCCGGACGCTGGTCCACGAACTCGCGCTGGATGAATCCGCGTATCAGCAGGCTGCGGCTCAGGATTTCGTGCATCACGCCCGGCAGACGGTCCGGGCCGGGACGCGGTCCGGTGTCATTGTATTGCGCGATAAGACCGCATACCGGCACGCGTGCAAAGTCGTTCAGCAGCGGGAAGACGGCGTCCCAGATATGTCCGCCTACATTTTCGAAATAGACGTCGATCCCTTGCGGACAGGCGGCCTCGAGCTGGGCCGCGAAATCCGGCGCGCGATGATCGACTACGGCATCGAAGCCCAGTTCGTCCCGCAGGAATGCACACTTGTCCGCACCGCCCGCGATACCGACCGCGCGCGCACCCTTGATCTTCGCAATTTGGCCGACGGCCGACCCCACGGCCCCGCTGGCCGCTGCGACCACCACGGTCTCGCCGGGTTGCGGCTGGCCGATGGTCAGCAGACCGGCGTAGGCGGTAAACCCGGGCATGCCGAGAACGCCAAGCGCGGTGCTGACCGGCGCAGCCGACGGATCGAGCTTGCGCAGCGTGGCGCCATCGGCCACGGCATAGCTCTGCCAGCCGGAATATGACAGCACGACATCGCCCTCGGCAAAATCGGGATGCCGAGACCGGATTACCCGGGCGACGGTGCCGCCTTCCATGACATCGCCCACCTCCACCGGCTTGGCGTATGACTTGCCGGCATTCATTCTGCCGCGCATATAGGGGTCAAGAGAAAGGTAGAGAACTTTCAGCAGCACCTGGCCGTCGGCGGGTTCGGCGACCGGTACGACGTCGAGCTTGAAATGCTCGGGGGCAGGCTTGCCGTCCGGGCGGCTGGCAAGCAGGATGCGTTGGTTATGTTCGCTCAAGGTATATCCTTTTGACGTAATGTTCGGGAGAAATGGCGACAGCAGCAAGGCTGGCCCCGGTGTAGCACCGATAATACCGGCCCCGGCATTGAGCGGTCGTCGCTTTGCCTCCCGTGCGCGTGCGCTGGCGATCGGTGGCGCCATCCTGGCTGCCGCCATCCTGTGCTTCGAGGGTGAGGCGATAGCCGGCGCGGCCTTTGAAGCGGCCGGCGCCGCTCACGCGGGCCGGCTGGCCTTCGCGGCTGACGCCGGTCACTTGCTCGCTGCGGAACTGGAATGGTCCGCTCAGCATCACCGCCACTGCACCGCATTGATGTGCATGCCGAACGCCCGGCTGCCACCCAGCGTGCCCAGGTTGGTCGGCTTGCCGCTGGCGTCCCACAAGGAATGTAGTTGAGGTCGTTGATGGCTTCCGCGCTGGCCACCGAGGTGCCGGGAACGCGCGCATGGCGCCAGCCGCAGTCCAGGTAAAACCGGGCACGTTGCTGCGTTCGGCGCCATCGTCGGAGCTGCCCACCACCACGCCCTGGTTGTTGAGGGCGGTGATCTCGGTGTAGCTGCCGCCCAGGGTGCCGATCTCGCGTAGGCGGTCGCCGTCGAAATAGCCGTTGGTGCCACCGTAGTAGTTGAAGGAATTGAACGCAGCCTGGCCCAAATGGCATGGAATTGACGATGATCAAACTTGCCAAAGACAACAAAGGTAAAAACGCAAGCTCGGCAGGAAAAAAACACGATACCTGGCGCAGTTCACGCCGAGCCCGAGTCCTTGGGCATGGTGGGTACGTATTCGACCAGCGCACCACCTTCATCGATACGGGTGACGGCCAAACCGCTCAATACGCGCTGCACCACGTGCTCCGGCATGTCGTACCTGGCCATGTAGGCAGCCGCATCGTCCGCGCCGAGCATCTCGCGGAAGACGATTGCAACATCGACGCGTTGGGCCATCAGGTGGTCGGTTCTTCGCAGCGGCTTCATAAACAATGGAAAAATGGGATGGCCGTCATTGTAATATGCCAAGAATAGTTATTCCATGTCCACAAAAAAAATTGCGCCAAATGCACACTTCGAGACTGGTACCAATCTGCGACAGGCCGCGGCCTTCGCAGCGCGCCGCGAATTGGTATGTCACATCGCACCTGGAGCGCTACAACGTCGAATCGATCAGGGGGTGCCGTCCGGTCGATAGATCTGGCCCTGCCCCGAATTCAATCTGGGCGGCATGATCTTCAATGCATGGGCAATGGTCTCGCGCAGCGGCTTTGGACGCAGATCGCTGTCGTACGGCGTGCACCGCTGCGGCAAGCCGTCGGCGCGCCGTGCCTCATCCCACTGTTGCAGCCAGCTGACATGGTCGGCCATCCCCCACAGCAGGAAATCGCGGCAGCGCGGGTAGCTGAGCGTCAGGTCGAGGTAATCGCGCGCGATCGCGGCCACGCCGGCGTCGCGCGCAGCGACATCGGCCGGCAACTGGCGGTCGTTGACGTCGAATTCCGTGATCAGCAGGTCGTATCCCATGTCGGACACCTGGTCGAGAAATTTGCGCCAGTCGCTGCCGGCGGCCGTGGCCGCGGCCGGCAGTGTATTGCCGATATGGCTTTGCAGCCCGAGCGCGTCGATCGGCGTGCCGCGTGCGCGCAGCGCGGCCAGCAGCGCCAGCACGCCGGCGCGGTGCTTTTCGCTGCCGGCGCCCGGCCCCATGTAATCGTTGTAGACCAGCTGGGCATTGGGCGCGTACTGGCGCGCCAGTACGAACGCCAGGTCGATCTGCTCCAGCGCGCCCATCTTCTGGTTCAGCACATTGCCGATCAGCTCGCCGGTCTTGGGATCGACCGCCTCGTTGACAACGTCGTAGCTGAAGATATTGCGGCCGAAATGCGTACATACCGCCTTGATGTGCTCGGTCATCAGGCGCTCGGCCACGCGCGCGGGCGAGGCGCCGAAATCGTACTGGTTGACCCAGTCCGGCAGCCAGCGCCGCGCTTGCCACAACAAGGTATGGCCGCGCACCAGCAGGCGGCGCTCCTTGGCCCAGGCGACCATCTGGTCGGCGGCCGCAAAGCGGTGCGGCCCCGGTTGCGGCTGCAAGGCTGGCCACTTGGTGGCATTTTCGGCAACGATCATGCCGCATTCGCGCACCAGCAGTTGCTCATAGGCGGAGTCGCCGCCCTCGCTGCGGCGGCCGACGGTGCAACCGAAGCGCATGCCCTTGCGGGCAGCGATATCTTTCAACGATTCGGAGGTGGCGGCAAACGCCGGGGCGGGCAATAGCACGGCGCCGGCGGCGCCGCCCAGCATGGTTAATACGGATCTGCGGTTCGGCATGGCTCTCCCTGGACGAATCGCCATCTTAATGCAACCGGCGCGAGCTGGACAGGGGGATCCCAATGGCGTACTGGACGCCCGGCGGCGCCCCGGGTATTCTTGGCCGCACACCATTTTGAAAGGATGGACAATGATCGTCGAATTACGGGTGTACCACTGCCTGCCGGGTCGCCTGCCCGCCCTGCACGAGCGCTTCCAGAACGTCACGCTGCCATTGTGGGAAAAGCACGGCATCGAAGCGGCCGGCTTTTTCACCACCCTCGTGGGACCCAGCAACCAGACCCTGACCTACCTGCTCAAGTGGAACAGCCTGGCCGAACGCGAAACCAGGTGGAACAGTTTCATGGCCGACCCCGAGTGGATCGCCAAGCGCGCGGCGTCCGAAGCCGATGCGCCGATCGTGGGCCATATCGACAACTCCTTCCTCTCGCCTACCCCCTACTCGCCAATGCGCTGAACCCACGCTCAGCGCGCCGGGCGGCATCCGCGCCGCCGCTTATTCATCGCAATAAACTTGCTTTTACCGGAAGCGCAAGCCGACAGTCGCGGTTGAAATTCGCGGCGACAAATGAGGACGACCGCGCAACGGCCAGCTCGGCGGCACGCGCCTTGCCTACGCCGGTCATCGCAAAGGCTTGCGCATGCGCGGTTTTGCCCACACGCCAGGTCGGCGCGTCGCTGCGCTACTTCTTCTGATAGACCGAAAAGCGGACCTGTGATTTTCCGAATGCAAGTATAATTACTTCCGGTAAGTATCACTCCTACCAAGTCTTCGCGAGGTCCATATCCCGCCCGCGCGAGTCGTGTCGGCCAAACAATCGCCGAATATCTGTGTCCTTCGACGCAACAACGATTGTTTATCATGGCCTCTTGCACACAACAACCTTTTGTTCTGGTTATCGACGACAACCACGACTCGGCAGACTTGATGGTCGAGCTGTTGCAGGCGTGCGGTTACAGCAGCGCCGCGGCATATGGCGGCGCCTCCGGCATCGAGGCCATCAGGAACTTCAGTCCCGACGTGGTGCTGCTCGACTTGCTGATGCCTGAAGTTGACGGCTTCCAGGTCGCCAGCCAGACCAGGAAACCCGATTTTCCGCACAAAACCGTGCTGATCGCTTTCAGCGCGTTGAACGACACGGCGACCATCAACCTGGCAATGCGCTCGGGATTCGATTACCACCTGCCCAAGCCGGCCACGATCAAACAGGTCATCACGGTGATCTCGAATGCCCGGTCGCGCAATCAAGATCCGACGCCGGCATTCGCCAACCGGGGCGAGGGGCCACCCCCGGCGGCCGGCGAGATGCCGCCGGCATTCATCTACAAGTCGGGATTCTAGCCGCGGCCATGGACGCCGTGCGCACATCGGATTATCCTGTCGGCTTTACGTAGCGCGTTTACCTGCAAGGAAATCCATCATGATGCTGCATGTCCCCGGCGTGCTCACGCCGGAGCAAGTCTCCCATATCCGCCAGCGCCTCGACCAGACCGACTGGATCGACGGCCGCGCCTCGGTCGGCGACCAGGGCGCCAAGGTCAAGCGCAACCGGCAACTGCCCGAAGGCTCGCCGCTGGCGCTGGAACTGGGGCAGATCATCGTGGCGGCGCTGGCCAACAATCCGCTGTTCTTTTCTGCCGCGCTGCCGTACCGCATCCTGCCGCCGCTGTTCAACCGCTATGCCGGCGGCGAACACTACGGCGACCATATCGACGGCGCCATGCGCCGCGTCCCCGGCAGCGGCCAATGGCTGCGCACCGATGTCTCGTCCACGCTGTTCCTGAGCGAGCCCGACGACTACGACGGCGGCGAACTGGTGGTGATCGACGCCTACGGCACCCACGAAGTGAAATTGCCAGCGGGCGACCTGATCCTGTATCCCTCGACCAGCGTGCACCACGTGGAGCCGGTCACGCGCGGCGAACGCGTGTGTTCATTCTTCTGGAGCCAGAGCATGGTGCGCGACGATGCACGGCGCGGCATGTTGCTCGAACTCGACCGCAACATCCAGGCGCTGCGCGCGCGGCTCGGCGACTGCCCGGAACTGGTGTCGCTCACCGGCCATTACCACAACCTGCTGCGCCAGTGGAGCGAAGTCTGATCCCCAAAAAAAACGCCACCCGAAGGTGGCGTTGCGCGCTACGAGCAGTCGATCAATACTTGAAGTTGGCCGCCGCAGAACTTACCAGCGGTACGTGGCCGACAGCACCGCGTTGCGCTTGGCGCCGAACCAGCAGTCACCACGGCTCAGGCAGGTAGCGACGTAGGTCTTGTTGCCCAGGTTGTTGACATTGAGCGCCACGCGCCAGCTCGGGCTGTCCCAGGCGAACATGGCGTCCACCAGGGTGACATCAGGCGTGGTGGGCGCGGTGCCGTCGCGGAACGAATTCATGTGGCGCACACCGCCGCCCACCGACAGCCCGGTCACACCGGCGGCGGCAAAGCTGTACTTGGTCCACAGCGACGTCTGTTGCGACGGAACGCCGTTGAGCTGCTCGTCGAGATCGATGTAGTTGTAATTGGCGATGACCTCCAGCCCCTTGACGACCTGGCCGCGCGCTTCCAGTTCCACGCCGCGGGCGCTGGTGCTGTCGAGCTGGGCCGACAGTACCGGGGTGATGGCGACCAGCTGATTTTTTTCCTTCCAGCGATACGCGGCGGCGTTCAGTGACAGGTTGCGGCCGACCGGCTCATACTTGACGCCCGCCTCCCATTGCTCGCCGCGCAGCGGCTTGAATACCTGGCCCTGGGTGCTGTTGGCCACCGGGGTGAACGATTCGCTGTAGCTGACATACGGCGAGACGCCGCTGTCGGACAGGTACATCAGTCCGGCGCGCTTGGTCGTGGCGCTCGACTTCTGGGTATCCGCACCCTCGGTCTCGTTGCGGGCCCTGTCGTGGCGCAGGCCAACCGTCAGCAACCATTTCGAGGTCAGGCTCAGCTGATCCTGCACATAGAGGCCGGTCTGCTTCTGGGTATTGGCCCCCAGCAGCGACAGGTCGTTGAACGTGAAGCCGGTATAGACCGGGTTGTAGACGTCGATCGGGGTAGCCGCCGGATAACCGGCCGAGCCGGTCTGCTTGTAATGCAGGTAGTCCACACCTAGCAGGAGCTTGTGCTTGATGGAACCGGTGACGAGATTGCCTTCCACGGACTGGTCGAGACCGAACACCTTGGTCTGCGCCAGCGAGACGCCCGCATAGCGGTCCACCACGCGCTGGTTGACCGGATCGGCGTTGAACCCGCCCGGCAGCGAGAACGAGTCGGCGTACAACGTGCGGTAGTCGTTCTTGTTGTACGAGTACCGCATGTTTTGACGCAATTTCCAGTCGGTGTTCAATGCCGTCTCGAAGGTCCAGCCAATGGTTTTGCGCCTGGTGTCGTAACGGTCGAAACCCGGCTCGCCGATGAAGCGGTTGGTCGGGATCTTGCCGTTCGGGTTGCTGGTCAACACGCCGGACCATGGGAAGAACTGCGAGGTGGAGCCGGTTTTATCGTCCTGCCACAGCGCCTGCAGTGTCAGCGTGGTGTCGGCGTTGGGCTTCCACGTCAGCGACGGCGCCACCAGCGCGTGGTCGTCGGGCACGTAATCGACCTGGGTATTGGCGTCGCGCTTGACCGCTACCAGCCGGTACAGCCACTTGCCATCCGCGGTCAGCGGGCCGGTGAAGTCGGCCTGCACCTGCTTGCGCTGGTAGCTGCCGTACTGCACGCCGATTTCATTCTGCGCCGCGGCCTGCGGGCGCTTGCTGAACATGTTGACCACGCCGCCGGTGCCGCCCTGGCCGTACAGCATGGCGGCCGCGCCGCGCAGCACTTCGATACGCTCGAGGGTGTACGGATCGGTGCGGGCGGTACTGGTGTAGTAGCTCATCGACTTGCGCACGCCGTCCAGGTATTCGTCGGGCGAGACGCCGCGCACCAGCATGCCGTCGCTGCGCGAATCGATGCCGTAGGCATCCGAGCGCACGCCAGCCGCGTAGTTGAGCGCGTCCTGCAGGTTGCCGGCACCCTGGTCGATGATCTGGTCGCGGGTAACGACGGTAACCGCCTGCGGCGTTTCCGCCAGCTTGGTATCGGTCTTGGTGGCGGTGGCGCTGCGCTTGGCCAGGTAGCCGGCTACTGCACTGGTGGCGGTTTCACCCTGGCCCGTTACCAGCACCTGGGGCAGTACGGCGATGTCGCTATCGGCAGGCGCGGCGGCGCCGCTCTGCGCCAGCGCGGGCACGGCGACACCGACCGCCAGTTCGGCCAGCAATACTGCGAGCACCAGGCGGCGCGGTTGAAACGGGGCTACACGGTGCGACATGAGGGACGTCCTTTATTATTTGAATGATTTTGAGAATGATAACTGTTCTCATTCTACAAAAAGGAAGAGAAATCGGCAAGCGCACACCGTTGCCAGGATGGCGGCTATAATGATAATCATTCCTATTACCCGGCTTAAACACGTCGGTTCGTCCGGGTCACCGCCTTCAATCATTTTTCAAATCATGCAAAACTCTACGTTCAAGATGTCGCCACTGGCTTTTGCCGCCTTTCTGATGACCACTGCTGCTGCGCAAGCCCAGAGCGGCGCCGCCCCGGCTGCCACCGAGCCTGAAACGCTGCAAACAGTCACCATTACCGCGTCGGCGGACGCCTCCAAGGATGGCCTGTCGAAACAATATGCTGGCGGCCAGGTTGCGCGCGGCGGCCGCATGGGCATATTGGGCAACGTGGACATGATGAGCGCACCGTTCAACTCCACCAATTACACGTCGCAATTTGTCGCCGACCAGCAAGCTTCCAGCATCGGCGACGTGCTGGCAGCCGATCCCGGCGTACGGGTCAGCCGTGGCTTCGGCAATTTCCAGGAGTCGTACGTGATCCATGGCTTCGAGCTGGCCTCGGACGATGTCGGCTACAACGGCTTGTACGGCATCTTGCCGCGCCAGTATGTCTCGCCGGAATTGCTCGAGCGCGTAGAAGTCTTCAAAGGCGCCAGCAGCTTCCTGAACGGCGCCGCGCCCGGCGGCAGCGGCCTGGGCGGCGCGATCAACCTGGTGCCCAAGCGCGCCGGCAACGCGCCGCTGACCCAGCTCACGGCGGGCATTGCGTCCGGCGGCAACGGCTACGGCGCGGTTGACATCGGCCGGCGCTTTGGCGAAAACAACCAGTTCGGCGTGCGCGTGAATGCCGCCAAGCGCAAGGGCGAAACCAGCGTTGACAACCAGCGCAGCGAAGTGAGCCTGTTCACCGTGGGCCTCGATTACCGCGCCGGCAACCTGCGCGTGTCCGCCGACCTCGGCTACCAGGACTTCGACCTGACCGCACCTCGACCCAGCGTCACCGTGGGTGGCGCGGCGGTACCGGCCGCGCCCGATGCATCGAAGAATTTTGCCCAGCCATGGTCGTTCTCCAGGGAGCGCGACACCTTCGGCACCGTCCGCGCCGAATATGACCTCAACCAGAACGTCACCGCCTGGGCAGCTTTCGGCGGCCGCGCCGGCGTCGAAAGCAATAGCCTGGCGAACCTGACATCGTCGTCGGCCGATGGGGCCGCCAGCTTCTACCGGTTTGACAATGCCGGCAAACGCACTACCCGTACCGGTGAAACGGGCGTACGGGGCAAGCTTGCCACCGGCGCGGTCACGCACACGCTGGTGGCTTCCGGGTCGGGCTTCTGGCTCGATTCGCGCAATGCCTACGGCTTCGGCGGCTTCGGCCTCGGCAATACCAACCTGAACGCGCCGACGACCACCTACATTCCCACTTCCGCCCTCGCCTACGGCAACGATATCAACGATCCGCGCACCACGCAGAAGTCGATTCTGTCGAGCTATGCGATTGCCGACACGCTGGGCTTCAACGGCGACACCGTCCTGGTAACGATCGGCGCGCGTCGCCAGACCATCAAGGACCAGGGCTACGCCTATAACACCGGCCTGGCCACCGACACCCACTACGACGAGAGCGCCACTACCCCGGTTGCTGCGGTGGTGTACAAGGTGCGCAGCGACCTGTCGCTGTATGCCAACTACAGCGAAGGCCTGGTGCAAGGCGGCATCGTCGGCAGCGATTATTCGAATCGCGGCGCCGTGCTGTCGCCCTATAAAACCAAGCAAAAGGAAATCGGCGTCAAGTACGATAGCGGCAAGCTGGGCATGACTGCGGCGCTGTACACCGCCGCCAAGCCGATCGGCACGGGTGAGCTGAACGGCGTGTATGCGCTCGGTGGCGAACAGCGCAACCGGGGCCTGGACCTCAGCGTGTTCGGCGTGCCGACCCAGGGCCTGCGCCTGCTGGGCGGCTTGTCATTGCTCGATGCCGAACAGCGTGGCACCGCGTACTCGGGCAAGGATGCCCTCGGCGCACCGAAGACGCAACTGAACCTGGGCACCGAGTGGGACGTGCCGGGCGCCGCCGGCCTGGCCCTGACCGCGCGCGCGGTGTACACCTCGAAGCAGTACATCAACCCGGCCAATACGTTGGAAATCGGTGCATGGACCCGCTTCGACCTCGGCGCGCGCTACCTGGCCCGCATCGCCGACCGCGACGTGACCTTCCGCGCCCGCGTCGACAACGTGGCAGACCGCAACTACTGGGCGTCGGCGGTCACGTCGTTCGACTCGGGCGCGCTGGTGCTGGCGGCGCCGCGCAACTTCACGGTGTCGGCCACGGTGGACTTCTAGGGCGCGAACACGCCACCGTGACCTGGCCGGATCAATGGCCGAGATCGCATTGCGGGCCGTCCTGCTGCCCGCGTCGTTTCGCTGTTTACCCGGCGCAATCAGAGCAACTGCCTGATCTTTTGCTCGAGCATATCGAAACGGAACGGCTTGGGGATGATGTCGAGCGGTACGCCAGGCTCCGCCTGCTCCGGCAGCTGGTCCATGTAACCGGTCGCCGCAAGGAGTTTCACATGCGGGTAATCGCGCGCCACCGCCTGCGCCAGGGCGATGCCATTCATCCCGCCCGGCATCACGATATCGGTAAACATCAGGTCGATCCGCTCGCCCCTGGCCAGGTACTCGAGCGCGGCGGTCGCGCTGTCGACCGCCGCCACCTCGTACCCCAACGCTTGCAGAAACTCGGTGGTCAGCATCAGGATATCGGCATTGTCGTCCACCACCAGCAGGCGCTTGGCGCGCCACCTGCTGTGATCAACCCCGGCCGGAACCGCGGCAGCCGGCTCCTCAAGGGGCGCCGCAGGCGGCGCTGCTTGCACCGCCGGAAACCTCAAGGTGACGGTGGTGCCCTTGCCCAGGGTGCTGGCAATGTGCAGCTTGCCCTGGGACTGCTCGGCAAATCCGTGCACCATTGCCAGGCCCAGGCCGGTACCAGGCCCCTTGGTGGTAAAAAACGGCTCCGTGGCCCGTTGCACCACTTCCTCGGCCATGCCCGGCCCGCTGTCCTGTATCGCCACCTCCACGCATGCATGGGCGCCACGCGGCAGCGACCTGGAAGGCGCCGTGGCGGTGGCCAGCCGGGTGGCAATCGTGATGGCGCCGCCATCGGGCATCGCTTCGCGGGCGTTTTTAATCAGGTTGAGCAAGGCAGAATCAAGATGGTCGGCATCCACCTGGCACTGCGGCAGATTGGTGCCGAGATCGAGGCGCAGGGTAATGGACTTGGGCAAGGTTGGCGCCAGCATGTCTGCCAGGCCCAGCACCACCTGATTCAGGGACACCAGCTTGGGGTGGAGATTTTGCTTGCGGGCGAACGTCAGCAGCTTCTGGGTCAGGCGGGTCGCCTTGTCGAGCGCCCCACGGCTGCGCTCGAGTGCATCAATGGCCGAGTTCGACCCATGCAGTTGGCGGGTGGCCAGTTCCAGGTTGCCGGTGGCAACGTGCAGGAGATTGTTGAAGTCGTGCGCCAACCCCGCGGTGAGGGCACCGATCGCTTCCATCTTCTGGGCCTGGATCGACGACTGGTACTGGTTGAATTTGTCTGTAATGTCGAGCTGGGACGCAAAATAGTAGAGCAGTTCGTTGTTGCGATCGAACACCGGTCCCATGTACAGCCCGTTCCAGAACGGCGTCCCATCGGCCTTGTAGTTGAGGATATCGACTGCCACGGCGCGCTGCTCCTCGATACCGTGACGGATCTCGGCCACGGTGTCGCGGTTGGTGTCCGCGCCCTGCAGAAAACGGCAGTTGCGCCCCAGGATCTGGCTCTCGCTGTAGCCGGTCAAATCCATAAACGCACCGTTGGCAAACACGATCGGGTTATCGGGCTGACGCGGGTCGGTAATAATCATCGGCATGCGCGTCATCTCGACCGCAGCAAAGAACACATCGCCGCGATCCCCGAGCCCGTCCTTGCTGACATAGGTCGCTTGCCAGTGCTCCACGCCCGGATTGCCCAGCGGATTGTAACTACTGCCTTCCATCTGGCCGTCAGCCTTGATGCCGGTTGCTCCGTCCCCAGATGCGTCGCCACCCTGGTCGCGCACCGATTTTCCGATCGTCATATTCCCTCCTGTAGAGCACGCAAAATAACATCGCCGTGCAACCAACTGTGTGAGATCGCTAACTTGTCATCCGAGTAAAACTGGATTAATGCGCACTGTTGTACTGTTTCTTTGCAAACATTTTCATAATAACGTTATGATGCAGTGCAACAGTCGATATCCATGCACCCAGCTCACATTCATAGGCGCATCCCATGTCATGTTTATTCCTTTTTAATTCGCTCCACTTACTTGCGCGCCCTGCCGGTCACCGCCATGGGCTGGCACAGCCACTGAAACCGTGCATCACTTGTCAACCACTTCTGCCGTGAACGCCGCACCCGCCCACTCTTCCCCCGATGCCGCCCACCGGCCCGGCATGCTGCACCTGTTTGCGCCGTACTGGGGTGCGCGCAAGCGCTGGCGCGCCTGGCTGCTGGTGGTGCTGTGGCTGGCGATCACGCTGGGCTCCGCCTGGCTGTACGTCCGGGCCAACGAGCTGACCGGCGAATTGACCGACGCCCTGCTGGCCCGCAACTGGGACCTGCTGAAAAAAGTGGTCTGGATGACGATCGGCGTCGGCTTGCTGGTCGGTGCGCTCGGGGTGGTGCGCACTGCCATCATCGACCTGATCGACCTCGACTGGCGCACCTGGCTCAGCAACCACTACCTGGAACAGTGGTTCAGCTCGCATGCTTATTACGCCATGGATCCCGATGGCGCCCTTTCCAATGCCGACCAGCACATCGCCGAAGACGTCCGGCTGTTTGCCAACAGCAGCGTAGTCAACATCTCCAACATGATCAACGTGCTGGTCAACATCGTGGCTTTCACTGCCGTCTTGTGGTCGCTGTCTGGCACCCTCACCATCCCGATCGGTGACTGGAGCATTAAAATCCCCGGCTACATGGTGTATGTCGCCCTGCTGTACAACCTTGCCTATTTGCTGCTGGTCCACTGGGTGGGAAAGCGCCTGATCGTGCTGGGCATGAAACGCCAGACCGTCGAGGCCGACTACCGCTACGGCGCCATGCAGGTGCGCGAAAACGCCGTACAGATCGCGTTTTACGGCGGCGCCGCCAACGAATTGCAGCGCCTGCGCCGCCGCTTTGCGAAAATCCGCGACAACGTCCTGGCCACGGTCGTGCGCAACGCCAAGCTCGAAATGACCAGGACGGTCTATGGCCACCTGTTTGCCGTGCTGCCCACGCTGACCGCCCTGCCGCGCTATTTTGCCGGCGAGATCACGATGGGCGGCGTCACCCAGGCCGTCGGCGCCTTTGGCCAGCTGAGCGCGTCGCTCGGTTATTTCCAGGAGTCGTACAAGAGCTTTGCGATGTGGCTGGCACTGGCCAACCGCTTGCGCGATTTTTCGTGGGCGATCAACAAGGCCCACGCCCGGCCGAACGGTTTTACCGTGGTGCGCGGCAACCAGTCCGACATCCACAGCAGTGTGCTCGCCCTGCGCACGCCGGAAGGTGAGCCGCTGGCCGATGTGGCGCCGCTGAAACTGGCGGCCGGCAGCCGCACGCTGGTGCGCGGGCCGTCCGGCACCGGCAAGAGCACGCTGCTGCGCACCCTGGCCGGCATCTGGATGCACGGCGCCGGCACCGTCACGCTGCCGGCCAAGGCGCGCATCATGTTTCTGCCGCAGCGCAGCTACCTGCCGAGCGGCACCTTCAAGGCCGCCATGTGCTACCCGCTGATGCCCGACCAGTTCGACGACGCCACCTGCCGGCGCGTGCTGGAAATCTGCGGCCTGGGCGGGCGCATCACGTCACTTAACACGCGCGACAACTGGCAGCAGTTGCTGTCCGGCGGCGAACAGCAGCGCGTCGCCTTTGCCCGGGTGCTGCTGCAACGGCCTGACTTCGTGTTTCTCGATGAAGCGACCAGCGCGCTGGACCCGGCCACCGAAGCGAGCCTGTACCAGGCCCTGCTGAAAGAACTGCCCGACAGCGCCATCATCAGCGTGGCGCACCGCACCGCCGTAGCCGACTACCACGACGACATCATCGAGCTGGTGCCGAGCGCGGCGCAGGCGGCATAGCCGCGCAAGCCGGGTGGCGCAGGCGGCATAGCCGCGCAAGCCGGGTGGCGCAGGCGGCATAGCCGCGCAAGCCGGGTTTTAGTAACCGTAGATCATCTTGTAGGCCAGGTCCGGCGAGAACGTCCCAGCCGGGGCCGCGCAGCCGTCCGACTCTCCGGGCGACTTGATCCACAAGACCATTTCCGGCGCGCTGCCGGCCGGGTTGACGCGCGGCGCCACGCCCAGCTTGCGGCCAGCCGGATCGCACCACTGGGTACCGTTGGGTCCGTTACCATTGCGGCTGGTATCGACCACGAAGGTTTTTTCCAAGCCGCGCTGGCGCAAGGCGTTGGCCACCGCTACACCGTACGGATTGCTCTCGGCATCGGTACGGTAGTTCGATACGTTGAGCGCAAAGCCACGCGCACCGGCCACACCGGCGTTGACCAGCCGCGTGGCCGCTTCCGCCGGGGTCAGCCAGGCACTGTTGCCGATGTCGAGATACAGGTAAGCGCCGGGCGCCAGCGCGGCAAATTGCGCCACTGCGTAGCGTAGCAGTTCCAGCCGTGCGCTTTTGCCGGCTGCGTCCAGGCAGTCCAGTTGCGGCAAGGCGTCGGGCTCGAGCACGACGATGGCCGGCCGGCTGCCGACCGCAGTGGCAAACCCGCGGATCCAGTCGCGGTAGGCCTGCAGCGAGCCGGCGCCACCTGCGCTGTACTGGCCGCAGTCGCGCGCCGGGATGTTGTACGCCACCAGCACCGGGGTGCGCCCGTAGTACCACGCGGTGCCGACGAAATGGCCGACGGCGGCACCGATCTCGCCGCTCCAGCGACCGAACCAGCGGGCGCCAGGCTGGTTGGCGATGCGATTGCGGATATCGGTTACGCGCCCGTCGCTGGGAGTGGTGCCGGCTTAGATGGCAGCGGTCGATTGCGGATCGACGTACAGCGGCGGCAGCGCAGCGGCAGCCCCCCGTGCAAGCGAGCAGCGACAGCGGCGGCAGCAGCCGTTGCGCCAGGGTGGCCAGGCGCAGCCGTTTTGCATGTTGCGGTTGTTTCATCGTCATGTTCGTCTCCTTTTTTAGATTTGTCGATACCACGTCAGCCGCCAGGCTTATGCGGCAGCCTGGCGATAAATGCCGGCGTACTTGACGCCGAACCACAGGATCGGCAGATAGCACGCGGCCGGCAGCAGGAACGACGCTTGCACGCCCACCAGGTCGGCCAGCACGCCCTGCCCCACCGGCACCACGGCGCCGCCCACGATGGCCATGCACAGCAGGCCGTCGGCCTGGCCGGTGCCGGCGCCCAGCTGGTGCAAGCCCATGCTGAAGATGGTGGGGAACATGATGGCGTTGCACAGGCCCACGGCCAGGATGGCCCACATGGCGACGCTGCCGCTGCCGAACACGGCCACCAGGATCAGCACCACGGCCAGGGTGGCGCTGAACGCCAGCGCCTTGCCTGCGCTGACGCGGCACATCACCAGCGCGCCGACAAAGCGGCCCACCATCGCCCCGCCCCAGTACAGGCTGACGTAATGGGCGGCGTTTGCCACGCTCAAGCCGGCGCTGTGGCGCTCGGTCAGGAAATTGACGATGAAGCTGCCGATCGCCACTTCGGCCCCCACGTACAGGAAGATCGCCAGCACCGCGAACACCAGGCGCGGATGCTGGCGCAGCACCAGCGGCGTGCGGTCGTCGGCAGTTGCCGCCACCTGCGGCAGCCTGGCCAGCGCAATGCCCACGCTCAGGGCCAGCAGCGAGAACGCCACGGCAAGGAGGCGCGCCTGTCGGGCCACAACGTCATGCTGGCCGGGGGCGTCAACTTGCAGCGCGAACCGCGCGCGGGGCGCAATTTCGAGTACGCGGGTGAAGATCCGCTACTGGCGGGCGTCATCACCGGCGAGCAGATCCGGGGCATCCAGTCCAACCACCTGGTGGCCACCGTCAAGCACTTCGCCTACAACGACCAGGAAACCGGCCGCTTCAAGGTCGATGCCAGGATCGACGACGCAGCCGGCCGCATGTCGGACCTGCTGGCATTCCAGATCGCCATCGAACGGGGCGACCCCGGCTCGGTCATGTGCAGCTACAACCGCGTCAACGGCGCCTACGCGTGCGAAAACGACTACCTGCTTAACCAGGTTCTCAAGCGCGACTGGGGCTACAAGGGCTATGTGATGTCCGACTGGGCGCGGTGCATTCCACCATACCAGCCGCGCTGGCTGGCCTGGACCAGCAGTCGGGCTGGCCGTTCGACCAGTCGCCGTACTTCAACGGCGCACTCAGGGAGGCGGTGGAAAACGGCCACGTGCCGCCGGCGCGTCTCGACGACATGGCCTACCGCATCGTGCGCGCCATGATGGCCAACGGCCTGGCGGAACACCCGGTGCGGGTGGAGCCCGAAAACATCGACTACGCGCGGCATGCCGATATTGCGCAGGCGGTGGCCGAAGAAGGCATCGTGCTGCTGAAGAACCGCGACGGCGTATTGCCGCTGACCGGCCGGCAGCAGACGATTGCCGTGATCGGCGGCCATGCGGACGTAGGCGTGCTGTCGGGCGGCGGCTCGTCCCAGGTCTATCCGGTCGGCGGCTCGCCGGTGCCCAACGAGGGGCCTGCCGCCTTCCCCGGACCGATCATCTACGCGCCCTCCTCGCCGCTGGCGGCGCTGGCCGCGCGCCTGCAGGCAAAACTGGTCTATCACGACGGCAAGGACGCGGCGGCCGCCGCCAGGCTGGCGGCAACGAGCGACCTGGCCATAGTCTTCGCCACCCAGTGGACCGCCGAGAGCATCGACCAGCCCGATCTGTCGCTGCCCGGCAGGCAGGAAGACCTGATCGCCGCCGTGGCGGCCGCCGGCAAGTCCACCGTGGTGGTGCTGGAGACCGGATCGCCGGTGACCATGCCGTGGCTGGCCAACGTGGATGCCGTGGTGCAGGCCTGGTACCCGGGCAGCCGCGGTGGCGACGCGATCGCCCGCGTGCTGACCGGCGAGGTGGACGCGTCCGGGCGCCTGCCCGCGACGTTCCCGCTGTCGGTGGCGCAGTTGCCGCGCCCCGTGCTCGATGGCGTGGGCCTGCCGGAAGATGCGCGCTTTGCCACCGACTACAACATCGAAGGCGCGGCAGTGGGCTACAAGTGGTTCGACAAGCACGGCCACAAACCGCTGTTCGCCTTTGGCCACGGCTTGTCGTACACGTCGTTCAGCTATTCGGCGCTGAAGGCGCAGGCGCAGGCCGGCGCGTTAATGGTCTCGTTCAAGGTAACCAACACCGGCCAGCGTGCCGGCAAGGCCGTGCCGCAGGTATACGTGAGCAAGAAAGGATCGGGCTGGAAAGCGCCGAAGCGCCTGGGCGGCTGGGACAAGCCGACACTGGCGGCGGGCACTGCCGGCGAAACCCGCATCGAGATCAACCCGCGCACGCTGGCCGTGTTCGACTCGGCCAGGGGCCGCTGGAAAATCGCCTCCGGCAAGTACGAGGTGATCCTGGCCGAAGCGGCGGATGCGCCGGTAGCAACAGTCAAGGTCCGGCTGCCGGCCCGGGAGTTTGCCGCCGGCGCGCGCTGAACGCCGGGTCCCCGACATCTCGGCCGCTGTCAGCGCGGAACTTTTCGATCGAGCATAGCCAGCGCGCCCAGCATCAGGGCGCGCATGCCTCACGCCATTTCAGCTTTTTCCACCGCGCGGTTGGCCGGCGACAGAGTACACCATGTCGGCCACCGCGATGCAGTGGAACCCCACGATTGACAGCAGCCAGGGCAATCCCACCATGAAAACGCTGCTGGCAGTCCTCGAAGGAGTAGGTTTGAAGCTGGGCATATATCGAGCAATCTGATGTGGGGGCGATGATTGGATTAGAATCAGCCCTGATACGTTCGCTATTACTCGAATCGTTGCTCGCGCCGCTCATCCTCCTCCTGTTCACGCAACTTTTCGCGCTCGATCCTGTTCGCAATTTTTTCAGATATCGCCTTTGCTGCAGCAGAGATTGCCGCGTTCTTATGTGTAACCAGCACGGCGATTGCAGCAGCTCTAGGCTGCATGGCGCTAGCCATGCTACCAGCCCAACTTGAAGGCGATACGCGCTCGGCATATGCATCCAGAACAGCTTCTGGATTGGTAGACGCCTCCAACAGTCTGACTGCTGATTCGGATAGTGTCACTTCCGCCAGATCCTCCTCACTGGACCAGACACGGATCGCCGCAGCGACAAACGGCCAAACGCTGCTGTTGCTCCTGGCACCACACCAATCAATCAAAACTTGAATATCGACTTCCCCAAGAGGTGGGCTGTCCATGCCACCATGGCTCATAAACATCAATCGTCGATTTCGTTGTTTTTCCGTACCCTCAAAAACGCGATCAAGAAACACTTTTGGCAACAACGCGACGGTCGTCTGGATGGCTTTTTCAAAAGCGTGAACGTAGCCGTAGCTCTCATCAATTACATCGAAGATCGTGTCGAGCCACTCGAGCTTTTCGGCTTCGTTGCCAGCGAAGCGCAATGCTGCACCGACGACGGTATCCATCGCGTGGTCTCCCCGTCCACCACGATAAGTATCGTTCTTCCGGAGCCGTTGGATCGCTGCTCTCAGACCCACCAGTCGCAGTTCGGCGCCGAGCGTATCGACTGCGTCATCTTTGTTATGTAGCCGCATATCCAGTGCGTCTAGAACTACGTCATCACCGTTCGGCTTAGTCAGTAGCCGCTGAGCTAGAGCAAGCAAACGGTGCACTGGGAGATGTGCATAGTCGTCCCTCCATAGGATAGGCCCAAACGTTCCCAAGTAAGTGGCAGGATCATCCAGAAGGGTCTCACAGCGACTCAGGTCCGCCTCTGTAAAAATGCCCTGTGGGTGCAAGAGGACCAGCACATTTCGAAGTTCTGGCTGCTGCGCACACTGATCGAGCAACTCCTGCGCCAACACGATATCGACCGCGTTCGTCTCCTCGATGAAACCGCCGAAGACTATAAAGTTCGACTTGTCCCCCGTCTGCTGGACCATGTGTGCAACAAGTTTCCGCCATCCAGCACGCACATCATGCGCCCCTCTCGCCAGCCCTCTTCCAAACGCTGCACGATACGGCATCCAATCCCTGGAAAACAGCTTGGATCCCAAGTCATCAAGCTCATGGCCTGATGCAGCAAAGTTCTCTCCCAATTGGAGCGCCCTGGCTTGGAGTCGTTTTTCAGCGTCTCCATAATTATCGTGATCCTTGTGGAAGTCGGCGTCCAGCGCCCAGTAGTCACCACTGCTCAGCACATAAGTCATTATCGTCGGAACCAGGTCGCGGGGTTCCAACTCATTCGCAAGCATGGCAAGCGCTTCCGGTAGAGGCTGGAAATTTTCTTCATCCTGACGCTTGATATAGTCGAAATAAATAGTTGATCGAACGGCTTTCCAACCCTCACCAAACGGGTGGTACGCGTTTAGCTCGCGAAAAGCATCGACAAGTTTCTCCTTCATCGCTTCGTGATGCCAAATCCCTCTGAACGCGTTTGCCAAAGTCATCCTTGCGGGCCCCTCAAGTTCAGAGTCGCCCGAGGACGCCAATTTCACGGCAACGTCGATGAAGGCGCTACGCCACACAACCAATTCATTATGGTTTGGTTGAGATCCATAGTTTCTGGGGCGAGCGCCAAACTCGCTTATCTCAATTCCGGTCCACGACGGTCCCGACAAAGCGGATGAGAGCATCTTAAAACCTAGCGATTTCCGTCCTACATCGTCAGAAGAGAAGCACTCATTCATGACCGCAATTCGCTGCGCCAAAGAGGCATGCGTGCCGGATAAATAGGGTTGGAAAAACTTGGTGACCTTGGCTCGAACCGAGTTGGAATTATTGTTCTCTTCTTCATCATCCGTAGCGCGAATCAGGAGCCTGACGCAGCGGTCAAAAGCAATCGGTTCGTATGCTAGTGATCGCAATAAATTGAAAATGGTCGAGCGCTGAGAAGTGTAACGTGGATGCGTACCGTTAAATTCAGGTGAAGTGAGTTCTGCTTCGATCCTGTCAAGCAGTGCTTCAGGTGCGACCGGAGCGATATAGTCGAGAATTCGCAACGACATCTCGTCCAAGTCAGATAACCGCCCCAATAGTCCGTCCGGATGAAGCCACACCTCAACGATCTCTCTTGCGACAGGGTGATCATGCAAAAGACCCAACCTATGCGCAAACGACATCAGTAGGCGTTGACGACCGGCACCTTCAAAGACCGCTCTCAGTTGATCGACCCGAATATTATTGAGTGCCGATGCTGCGAGCTTGTTAGCAATAGCATGAGGCAGAATAGCTCTCCAACGCCCGCGCATTTGTACAATATGGCGTTCAGCCAGCTTATTGACCGATTTAAACAGCTGCGCATGGGAATGCCCAGCGATCGAACCAAGTAATTCCAGCTCATGATCGCCAACTTCCGGGGTAGAAATCGAGAACGAATATACCAAGGACAGTATTTCAGCCTGCTCCCGCAAATCGTTGTCTGCCTGATTGCGCTGTTCGAACAAGCGGCTGAACAACTGGGCATCCGAAAGCTGTCCCAAGCTCTCGCCTACCTCTACCCTCTCCGCAATAGCCAAAGATACTCTCGCGTTGCCATCGGCAAACTCCGCAATGCGACGTGCGTTGCTCTGACCGATGCCCGGGAAGCGGCGTAGCAAAAGTCGCTCGGCAATCTCTGGCCCGACGGCTTCAATATGAACTACTTCTGTGGTCTGTGGTTTATCATCCCTGATGTCATACTCAACCGTGATAAGCCTTACATTACCATCTTCGGCAGATACCCTGCGAGCGAGTGAAGAGTGCAATTCCGACGGGCAGTTATCCAGTATGAGAACGGCGCGCCGCCGCTCTGCGATAAGCCTGTCCAGCATCGCAGTAGCCGAAAGCGTGGGATCTGCACCGGTATCAACATAGACCGCCAATGTTCGGTCCAGCGCATTCTGACCGAGTGTTTCGTCAAACAGTGCCTGAACAATCCTGGTTTTTCCTACACCTGATAACCCGGTGATTCGAACAGCTTTTCCAGTAGCCCGGATGAGCTCTCTCATCGGCTCAATAGCGTTTTCCAAACTAAGTTTTTGATGCTTTTGCGACGGCAAAGTGACTAATACGCCTGCGTCCAATATCAGCGTATCGTCAGCACCTCGAGGCGGATTACTCCAGGCTCCGTATGCCTGCCACCCCGAGTATCCCTGGCCCAGCTTTTCCTTCAACCACAGCATAACCGAAGGGTGCTGCCGTACCCACTGCACCAGCTTGGAGCGGTCGTAAAAGTCCAAGTGGATATTGGCTTTATTGGGGTCGTCCTCCATTGCACGGCACATCGCTGACAAGCGTTCATTTTTCATGAGGGGAGAGCAATCATCAGCCAAACTGACGATAATATAACTCCCACCGTTCGCAGCCTGCTCACTGATCGTTGGTGACAACGCTCCAGCTGCCACCATTTCCTTCATCACCTCACCCTTCGGCATTGAATACTTCTTAGACTGTAAGATCGTATCTGGCCTTTCAAGAAAACCGGTGCTGAATTCATCTTCAAGGACATGAACGCGAATATCAATTCCACCATCGGGAGCACTGATCGAACCTGACCAACTTACCCTGGCAGGACTATGCCCCTTCGCCGCCACTTCTGCCTCAGCAAGCCGGGCTATAAATTCTTCCAACAGCTCATCCGACAATCCCGTCAGTTGATCTTTTTCGATGTCGAAGATTGCCACAACTTCACCTCAGTAAAATGATTGGTATGAACAAATGGTGGCCCATGATTTCAGGAAATAGTATTGGAAAGCTGTAGCCCACGGGACAGTTATCGCAAAGCGCTGCGAGCAGCAGATATTTAAAATAAATTAAGCCCGCGATTGGCGGGCTTGGCATGGTTCTAGTTCTTAACAGTTGCGATCATGGCGGCAGAAAGGGGCAGTTCCAAAACCAGTTTTAACTCTTGCTGCGACGGCTCGTATTACTGGCTCGACTGCCGCTTCCACGCCTCGACATACGGCCTGGTCAACGGATTGGCCGTATTCCATTTAGGCGCGACGGGATCATTTGCAATCATCAGCACGCCCAGCGCCACCATCCGGTTGACCTTGGCCATGTTGGCATAGTCGACCTTTTGCCAGTGGTCGCCGGGCGCGTGGTAGTCGGGGTATTGAAAGGCCACGCACAGCGTATGCGCGGGCACGCCCTGGTCGGCCAGCGCCTGGTTGTCGCTCAGCCCGAAATACAAGTCGCTGTTGGCTTCATTCTTGTACACGTCGATGCCGGTGAGCTTGCCGGCCTTCCGGAATACCGTGCCGACATCGGAGAAATCGAAGCCCGTCATCGACGCGTTGTTCAGTTGCGGGCCTTCCGAGCTGTCGGTGCGCCCCACTTGCTCCAGGTTGACGTTGGCCACCGTCTGCCTGATCGGCAGGATCGGATGGCGGCCATAGTAGCGCGAACCGAACAGGCCCAGCTCCTCGCCGAACACCGTCATGAAAACGATGCTGCGCGCGGGCCGCTGCTTCATGCCAGACAGTGCGCTGGCAATTTCCATGACCGACACGGTGCCGCTGCCGTCGTCATTGGCGCCATTGTGTATCACGCCGTCCTTGATGCCGAGGTGGTCGTAATGCGCCGTTACCATCACATAGGTATTTTTCAGTTCCGGATCCGAGCCGCGCAGCACGCCGATCACGTTGCGCAGTTTGACCGCACGTTCGACCGGCGCCGCCACGTTGACGCTGACGCGCGCGCGGCCACCCGTGCGCGACGCATCGAGCGCCCGTATCGCCGGTACCGAATGAAGCGTGATGCGCGGGATGGGAGACACGGCCTCGCCGCTGTTCTCGGGATCGATCAGGCGGCCTTTGCCGCCGGCATTGCCTTTCGGGTGCGCGCGGTCGACCAGCAGCACCAGCGCCGGCCGCAGCTTCGCCAGTTGCGCGTTAAAGAACTGCCAGCCCCCGTAGGCAGTCCTGGCCTGCTCGGGCGGCATGGCTTCAAAGTCCGGCAGATTGATGACGACGACTTTGCCGGCCAGCGTGGCGGTGCTGTGTGCGTTGAGCGCAGCGGCGTCGCTGGCGTCGATGTTGACGATAGCGGACGGCGCCAGCGCCAGGGCCTGCGCGAGGCTGAAACTGAGCTCGCTGGCAGGGATATCGAGTTGCTCTTTACCGGAATCGATCCTGAACGAAAAATCCTTCAGGTTCGTTTCAGCGAAGGCCCAGTTCGCGGTCTGGAAATAACCGTCGTCACCGACCGCTTCGAGTCCCGCGCGGCGGAACTGGGCGGCGATGTATTCGGCCGCCAGGTCCTGGCCGCGCGACGGCGTGCCGCGCCCCTCCAGCAGGTCGGAGGCAATGAACGACAGGTGGCCGCGCAGGGAATGCTCTGAAATGCGCTCGAGGGCGGCGCTGGTGTCGGGCGTCAGGTGCGGGTCGGCGGCGGCGCTGGCGCCTGCATGGATACCGGCGATGCCGATGACGGCAGCGAAGGCGTAAGCGAATAATCTCTGCATGTGTGATCCTGTGTAAAGCCGGAGGTGGATGTCGGCTTGTTTGTTGTGCAACGGATCATATCAGAGTTCACTGTACGCCAGCAGGGCTGGCCGGTGCGCATGCCGTAGGGCGACCATATTGCGCACCGGTGATACAGGCCGGATTATTTGACCGCAGAGGCCAGCTTCTTGGCCATTGCGAGGTGATGCGCCACGGTGGGTTCGAGCTTGGTGGCCAGCGCCTTGACATCAGGGTCTTCGACGGCCGAAATATCTTTTTTCAGCGATGCGTGAACGTTGGCATGGCCAGCCACGCCGGCCCGCTTGGCATAGGCCTCGTCAAACCTGGCACCGGACAGTGCATCGAGTTCGGCCGCCAGCTTTTGATGGGCGATATCAGGCTCGGTCGGCAAGGTCACCTGCTTGGCGGCAGCGACTTTTTTGGTCTCTTCCAGGCCCTTGGTATGATCGTCGATCATCAGCTGGGCAAAGGCCTTCACGTCCGCGTTACTGCTTTTTTTCAGCGCCATTTTGCCGGTCTCGATTTCTGCCATATTGGCCTGCGCAATACCGATCAGCCGTGCCGAGTCATCCTTGCTGATGGTGGTTGCCGTGCCGGTTTTGGCGCTGACGCTGTTCTTGGCGGTGACGCTGGTTTGTGCATGCGCGACAGCGGAGAGCGAGGCGGCAATCGATAAGGCGATAAACAGTTTTGCTGGTTTCATGATGATCTTCCGTAGTGCAGGTTAAGACTGGCTGTCTGGATTATCAAGTGTGAAGCAAGAACTGCAATAGCTCTGTACGCAAGGTTACAGAGTTCAGCTTGCCACGCAACGGTGGTGCCGCAGCCAGAGCAAATGCCGGCCAACCTGCCTGCTTTCCATGAGGCCGTCCAGCTTCAGCTGCTCCAGCGCGGCGAGCGTTATATCCATTGACTCGCCTGGACCGGACCAGTGTATCCACCACTCGTGTATGCCTTGCAGCGTATCGACGCTATCCGGATGCTCGGCGACATGCTTGCAGATTTCTGTTCTTGCAAATTGTACTAAATCGTCATTCATCGAAAAATTCTCATCTCGGAAATATGAACCGCGTGGTTATCGAATGATTTGCTCATGCATCGACAGATGCGGGAGTTGGGCGCAAGTCCCAAGACGCCCAAATTGTACAGCGATCAAGTGTTTTTGAACTAGCTGCAGGGCTTTGCAGGGGCAGCTGTACCTGCTGCCTGGACGATTTATACCAGGATGAACTGGATCGCCATTGCGAGGCGTTCGCGGCATTGCGCAGCTGCGATACTGAAACCAATATCAGATGGAAAAAATAAACGATTGGATCGCAAGTTGCGGTCTCCATAAGATGATTTACGCAGTGCAAAAACTGCATTAAAAAAATTACATAAAGGAGACATCATGGACAACCAATGCGGACGCATCGGGGCTGTCATCGCACGCCCACTCTACCTGAAGCTGTCGGTCGCTACCCTGCTGGGCGCAGGCGTGCTGAGCAGCGCTTCGGTATGGGCACAAACAGTCACCGAGACGACCGAGACGCCTGAGAACACGGTGGTGGTCACCGGCGTCAAGGCATCGCTGATCAAGAGTTTGTCGATCAAACGCAACAGTGATCAGGTCGTGGAATCGGTCGTTGCCGAAGATATCGGCAAGCTGCCAGATAACAATGTTGTAGAAGCGCTACAGCGAGTGACGGGGATCCAGGTCACCAATCGCGCTGGCGGCGAAGTCGGCACCCTGTCGATTCGCGGCCTTCCCGATGTCCAGACCACCTGGAACGGCCGCAGTATTTTCACTGCGTCCGGTACCCAGGTCGCGCTGCAGGACATTCCCTCCACCCTGGTGCGCCAGATCGACGTCTACAAGACACGCGACGCCAGCCAGCTGGACACCGGCATCGCCGGCCAGGTGGACGTCAAGTCGCTGCGGCCTTTCGATTTCAAGGAGGCCAAAGTGTCGGTCCTGGCGCGCGAGACTTATCTCGACCCCGCAAAAAAGGCGAACCCGCAGCTCAGCGCCATGTTCAGCAACCGCTGGGAAACCGGCATCGGTGAAGTCGGCGCCCTGGTCAACCTGTCGGCCAGCCGGACCAAGTACCGCAACGAAAGTGTGACGCCGGGCGCCATGGTGCCGTTTACCAGCCCCAATGCCGCCGAGGTCCCCCCCGGCTATACGCCCTTGCAGCGCATTACCGACACCAGTATCTGGACGCCCGGCACCCATGCCGGCCTGCCATCGGCAGCGGGTTCGACACTCGATTTCAATGGCAAGGCGTATCCCTATTACCTGGCGCGCGACGCCGTATTCCAGAGCGACGTTGAAGGCGAACGTGAGCGCCCTGCCGCCAATATCGCCTTGCAGTGGAAGCCGAACAGCGATTCGGTGTACACCTTCGAATCGATGTACAACGGTTACCGTGACAAGTCCTTCAACCGGTTGCTGTTCAGTTTTGTCGACTGGTGGGGAGACCTGGGCAGCAATCCTGCCTCGACCATTACCACGTTCCCGGGAACGAACATCATCAAGAGCCGCACCGTCAATAATGTGTATGGCTTCAACAGCGGCGACTACACCACGTCGGCAACCGACTCCCGCATTTATGCCTTGAACGGCAAGTGGAATGTTGGCGACCGCCTGCGGCTCGAAGGTGATGTGGCCTATCAGTCCAGCACCTATCATACGGAATTTACCGCCACCCGCATCGATCGCGTGGCGCCCTCCATCAACGTCGACTTCAATGCCGGCGGCGGCAACACGGCATTCGGCTTCAACGACAATGCCGACCTGACCAACGCGTCCAAGTGGAACGTTGCACAATTCTACGATAACGCCAACCGCAACAAGGGCAGCGCCGCGACCGCCAATCTGTCCGGCGTCTTCGACGCCGACTGGGGCGCGCTGGAGACGATCCACTTCGGCGCACGCTTCGACGACCGCAAGGCGTCGGAGGCCAACCGGACCCAGTCGGGCACCTTGAACCGCAACCTGGCTTCGCTCGGTCCCGAGTATTCCTCGACCAACTCGAACTTCGGCACGGACATCTCGAACGTACCCCGGTCCTGGGTCGAGCCCAATGCCTACTACATCCGCGACCATATCGATGACTGGCGCAAGATGTTCAACGCGACGGATCCGAACTTCCTGACAACAGATAAGCTCAGCCTGCAAAAGACGTTCGAGGTCGAAGAAAAGACCAGCAACCTGTTCTTGATGGGAAATACCCAAACCGAACTGTTCGGCAATCGCCTGCGCGGCAACTTCGGCGTGCGCTACGTCAAGGTCAAGACCGACATGACGTTCTACAAGGTCGATGCCACTACCAAGGCGGTGACCCCGTCCAGCGCCAGCAAGTCAACCAGCAAGTTCCTGCCCAGCCTGACCCTGATGTACGATCCGGCCAAGGACGTCGTGATGCGCTTGAACTATGGCGAAACCTTGCGTCGCCCGAACTTCGGTGATCTCAACCCGGTCCTCCAGCTCGGCGACGATGTCTCGAAGGTAGGCTATGGCTCGGGCAGCGGTGGCAATCCTGACTTGAAACCGACGCGCTCCAAGAACCTCGACCTGACAGCCGAGTGGTATTTCCAGAAGGACAGCGCATTGTACGGCACCGTGTTCAAGCGCAAGATCGACGGCCTGGTCGTGGGCTTGCGCCGCAAGGTGCACGTCGATCCGGCAAACGACCCGTTCCGTAACTCGACCTCGGGTGGCGACCACACGAATGGTTATGACTACGTGATCAACTCGCCGGTCAACGCCTCGGACGGCACGATCAAAGGCGTCGAGCTTGGATTGATCTACTTCCCGAAAGGCCTGCCGAGCCTGCTGGATGGCCTGGGATTCCAGGGCAGCTTCACGCGACTGAGCTCGTCGCAGAACGTGCCGGATGCTAACGACGCCGGCGAGATCGTCGCCCAGCTCGAGACCCCGTTCTTCGGTGTGTCCAACCGGTCATACAACGCCACCATGGCTTACGAAAAAGGCCCGGTCAGCGCGCGCCTGTCCTATGTATGGCGCTCCGGCTTCCTGGCCGCCAACGAGGCCGCCCTGTTTGCCAACCCGATCGGTATCTGGCGTCATCCGGAAAAGAGCGTGGATATGCAGGTGTCGTACAAAATCAACGACAACATGTCGGTCGATATCAGCGGCGTCAATCTGACCAACGAAATGCAGCAGCAGTACTATCACTTCGGCAATGCCGGCAACGCCCAGACCACCAATTTCGGTACGCTCCAGATCGGACGTTCGGTGTCGGTTGGTTTGCGCTGGAAGATGTAGTCCGCGAGCAGGAAGACCGCGCGCGCCACGCCTGGTGGATGCGTAGCTAACGGCGGCGGCACGTGAATGTGCCGCCGTTTTGTTTTGGAGCGTGGTAACGGTGCAGCAAGGCCGCCGGGCGACCTCATGCCGGTCCTGTGACGGTCAGGAAGATTTTTTACGCGACTGCGCGCGCCCCGCCCGGCTTTTGCGGCGCGACGCGGACCGCTGGGGCGGGCGGTGGCGGTGCCTGGTCTCGCCTGCCTCGGCGCGCTGCTTGTTGACGATGCGCGCGGCAACTTCTTCCTCCCTGCCGGCGTACCGTCCCTCCTTCTTGAACTTCCGTTCGATCTTTTTGTATTCACGTTCCCGCTTCGCATTTGCTCCTGTAGGCATGGCATGCTCCTGTTAAAAACTGCAGGATACGACCGCCGGCGGCTCAGATATGCGAAGTGACGCACCAAAACCGCCAGGCCGGTGATACGCTGTGGCCGGGGATGGCCAGCAAGGCCGGAAGTGCGACGCCATCCAGAATCCCTCCAACAACCTGTCCAGTCGTTTTAAACCAGCATCGAGCCTGACATACTTGTGCGACTGAGGGCCGGACCAGACGAGTCCTCAATGCTCGCCGGCGACCTCAAAGCCGTCGCAATACGGGCATGGCACGATGGAAGCGCCCCAGTCGGCAGCCCGGAACAGGCACAGATCAACATCGACACATCCCATGCGTTAAAGACCGGCGCCTGCTGTGCACCGCCATCGAGATGGCCGCCATCGTTGCGCAAGCGAACGACACTGTCACGCGCAGCTTGCGCGGTGTCGCGGCTGGCCACAACATGGACAACGCGCTACGCCAGGCGCAACGCTGTCTGGAACAGGCGCTCGGGCCAGGCAACCGGACTGCTGGCTTCCTTGCGGCCGGGTTCCCGCAGCTTGCCGTACAAAATGCGACTGCGGTACCGGCTAACTGCCGCTGAGCACTGCCAAGTCAACATCCACGCATGACCGGGCGCGACCGAGTTTCGCGACCTGTTCTGATGATGTTGGCAAGCGGCAGCCGGTAATGCTGCGATGTCGACGGGCATGAAGAGCTTGCGGTGCGGCAGCGCGGCGCACGCCGGCAGCAACGCTGAGCACACCTCGGTCTGCAAGCGGCGCGCTGGCCATGCTGCAGACGCGACCGGTCGGCGACTACCTGGGGGTCAGCGCACGCTGCCGGTGAGCTCGGGCAGGATGCTGTGGCCGGCGACGTATTCGGTACGACGCCATTGAGCAAGCAGTGCCTGCCTGCTTCTGGGCGATCGGGTGCTGAGCTGTTCGGCAGCGAGGATACGATCGGTGCGGAAATTGCGGAATGCCCCGCGCAATTCGCACCAGCACATGAGCACCCGGGTCAGGTCGAAGTATACGAGTGCAAACGGCCAGACGGTGCGCTCGGACACCGCGCCGGCAGGTGTCCGGTAGCTGAGTTCGAGCTTATGCCCGGTACGGATCGCAGTGCGCAACACGTCGGCGTCGACCGCTTGGGCCGGCACCTTGCGGCCAGCGCCCACGAGCAGTGCCGACGCCTCCAGTTCGCGCCGCAGCTCGGCGGGCAACACCGTGTAGATCTTGTCGAGCGCCCGGCTGGCGCCTTGCGCCAGGCTGTGATCGCCCTGCTCGGCGATCAACCGCATGCCCAGCACCAGTGCATCGAGCTCTTCAGCGGCAAACATCAGGGGCGGCAGCATGAAACCCGGCTTCATCACGTAACCGAGGCCAGGCTCGCCC